>Ga0115013_10000219_pt1 | contig 37427 bp, 17 predicted proteins | sample SouAtlMetagenome_2_FD_88686 | JGI IMG/M metagenome (GOLD analysis project Ga0115013, IMG submission 88686) | Marine eukaryotic phytoplankton communities from Atlantic Ocean - South Atlantic ANT15 Metagenome | ecosystem: Environmental > Aquatic > Marine > Oceanic | place: South Atlantic Ocean...
CCCCCCAGGAGGGGGGGGGGGGGGGGGGGGGCGAGGCGCAAAGCTACTCTTGTGAGCACTTGGCTCACGCCACCCATATAGGAGGTATGAGGAGGGTGCGCCACTCTGTGTGAGAGCCCGGTGGGGAACAACAAGATGCCGCAGTTGATGCCTGCATGCAGTTTGGGGATTTGATTCCTGCATGCAAGCGTACTACGGATCACACTTTGATACCGTGAAAGACAAACAAGAATGAAAATAGAGACTGGTAGGTGATATATCGAGTGAAGTCACAATCGAAATCTTATCCCCACTGACTTATCCCCGATATTCTAATTATTGCATGCCGCAAGTTCGTGTCGCTACGATTACTGCATACCGGATTAGGTACAAATTCTGGAAATGCTGCACGAATCATAGAATCATAAGTAAATCAAACATAAAATTCAATTACTTATGGTTACTGAAGTATTTGGGAAGCATGATTCATGCCAAAACCTGCTTTGTCCGTCTGATGCTTCTCCATAAACCGGCAATAATCAAGATGTTTTGTCGGTGCAATTTTATTAAGTGGAACAAGTCATTACTGAAAAATGTCAGTGACTAAAGAAGCAACTTATATATGCCTTGTAAATACCAAAAATATGATTCATGACATCTCGGAGAAAACCTGAAAGATGAGAAGTAATGCATGCAGACTTCGACCTTCGAGACTGCACAGAAGAAGCAGCGAAGTCCGTGAAGGTACGTTTTGGCCATCATGATAAACAAAATCTCTCAAAGAATGACGCGGGTTTACTAACGGACTACTGAACGGACTAACGGCAATTTTGTAACGTGTAACAAAATTCGTATGCACGAACTGAATTCTGATAGAATTGTGTACCATCCTCTCGAACGATATGCGCACTGACCATCATTGGAAACGAAGAAGAACTACCCACATCAAGAAGAAGTATTTGCTTTAAAATTATAAACCTTCACTGCCAACGCTACAGAATCAACAACATTAGTTCCACCATGTTCCAAATCGAATCATCTACATCATCATCTTCTTACAATGCTATCCATCCGCAGGTGACCTTTTGTCTTCCGTGCAACGAAAGCTTTGAGACGGATACGGACATTGATATCGACGCTATGGCATCCATGTCGTACGGAGAGAGCGCCCGTGCTGAAATACATCTTGAACTCGATATTGATCTCGGTGCCTCCTTCTCGTCGAGAACATCACCCATGGCCAATGCGTTGCGACAACAACTCGGAAGCGAAGGCAGCAGCACTGCCTCTGACGAGGGATCTTTGGGTTGCAATTCTAACAACTCGTCACAAAAATCACGACGAAGAAGAAGTCGTCTCACCAGCCCCACTCAAGCATCTTCAAAAATACCCTGCCGATTCTTTCATTCGAAAAAGGGCTGCCGAATGGGAAGCAAGTGCCGCTTTGACCATTCCTTCTAAATCTTCCACCACGACTCGAAAGATCTACTGGTGCGGTCAAGAATCATGATTTTGCAACATCACGTCATTCCCTCTCCAATTCATAATTTTATACCCGAGCAAGTATCGCAGAAATCTGCAGAAATCTGCAATCGGCACTTGTCACTTCGTTAGGTAATTTTCTCAAATGCACATCTCTTTACTGTAACAAATAAATATTTCATTGAAATGAATTTTGATTGCAAACAGTATACAAAACTCCCAATATACAATGCTCTTGACTACAAATATAGTGCAGCGAATGACGCTTCAGTCTATCTATTTTCTGTCGTACAATCACTGCACACAATAGAAACGAAGCTTTCTTACCGTCACGGGGATAGGCAAGATCAATTTTCTTTCTTTTTCTATTCTCTTCCACATTTTGGTTGCAGCATGACCAGGACTGTAAGATATTGAGAATTGAATTGACGCTTGAAGAAGGGTAAAAAGCCCTTTGATCTCGAATAGAGCTTTTTCATCTAGGAAAACTGCAGTTGATCTCAAAAACAAAAAAATGGGTTAGGGTTAGGGGGAAGAGGCCCTTCCACCTGCCCCGGCTCCAAGCTTGTGCTCATGCAGCAGAGAGCATTCCATTCGGGATTTTCCCCTCCAGGGACACTCAATCCACATGCATTGCATGCAGGCCTGGTTGGGGGATAGTGGTCCTGGCTCCCAGCAACCTGTGTGCGGGCCTACTGCACCCAGCCCGCCAGAGTGTCCTCTGCACTGGCCAAAGAGCACAGTAGTAGGTACCAAGAGGGCAAAAAAGCATTCAATGCTGAATAATTCGAATGAGTATATCCGTTGTAATTTTGTTCCTACTTTATTTGTATTTTATGATTGTGTGCTGGTGGTAGCAGAGGATTTATGTTCTATTCTGCCAAGTTCGTCTGATTTTTGTTTGGTTCTAAATATGTGTATGAATTTTGTTTCATGTCCTGCGAGACGAAATTATTCGCTAATTTGCAGTTTCCAGGAGATTGATGTGTATGGTTATTTGCATATATTGTTGTGGAAGGAAATTGATCGTCACCTCTCACTGTTTCGGACTGCTTGTGATTGACGATGATAACAGACGAACGGATATCTGTAATTGCGCCCCCGACGATGCTTCGATCGTTGGGTTGTGGAGAGGAAGGGTTCCAGGTCGACCTGGATGAGATTGCGTGTTCTTCGATCGCAGGCCCGAAAAATGAGTCGACGAAGGCACAGACAAAGACGACGATGACTTGGCAGCGGAAGATGCGTCGAGCATTAGGGCGTTAAGTTCCCGAAGGGTCATAGAGGTGTTGGCGGGAAGAGAATGAATCGCCTTTCGGGCCAAGAGGAGATTGGCGAGTCTATCAATGGATTGGTTCATTGTCTTCACAGTGCTGTTATTGGTTTTTGCAATCTAGTTGTTGATGACGATGGAGATTGTATTTATGCTGCTGCTAGGATCTCGTAGATTTTGTTTGCTCTGTTGAAAGGAGAAGAGACATGGCAGAATTGAAACTCGGAGTCGCCCAAAAAATTCGTCCACAGGATTTGCTCGCACGATTGAATTTCGTGACGACGTACGCTTTTTCCAGTTTCAGACGCAATTTTTTTGAGAAAATTTTTTGGAATGCCGTGTGATCGAAGACACCTCTTCTTCAATCTAATCATAGATTCTATTATATTATTTTAAAATCTAGTTACAAACAATGATGAGTAGTAGTAATGAAAAATGCATGATTTCTTTGATTCTATCTATATTTGCATTAAAATCCTAAGACATATACTCTAGGTAATACTTCACCCTCCTTACACAATATGCCTGTATTGTAAAATATCAACATCGTATCCATTGCTGTGACGACGTGGCTGTGGCTGCGAGAAGGATTGGGATGAAATTAGCTGAATGTTATCGATCGGGTAGAGGCCTCTATTCGAGAGTGGCCCCTGCTCCAGAGTAAGATTCGATTGCGGCTGTGACCGTTGCTCAAGTGAATCAATCGGGTAGACAATAATATTTAGGGGTAGCCCCTCTGGGATTGAAGGATCCCCTGATGCCTGTAGGGGTGTTGGTGGCTTGCGTCGGAATATGTTTTTCGGTCGCACCTCGGTATGGCTATCGTGGCAAGAGATATTGGTCCTCATGTTTCCTCCAATGACAACTGCCGTGCTATTGATGCTCTTCTTTGTGGTGCTGCCCATGCTGTTCTTCATAAGGCTTCCCTCCTCGCTGTCTTCTGGGACGGTGAGCGGGCTTACCAAGGCAGCTTCAAAGCTGTTTGTTGTGATGCTATTGTTGGGACTTCTATCTATTTTTGCTCTCACGGCATGAATGCTTTGAATATGCTTCTGGCTGGGTAGAACTTTGGTGCTGGCAGGCCAGGTGGAGTAGCTGGTAGGGCTGCTTATCTTTTTCTCGCTCGATGCCTCTGTCGTTTTTGTATTGGGACTGCTCTTGTTACTGGTGGGGCTGCTTTTTTTCTTTGCAATAGAGGCCAATGCAGAATCGCTGTTGGGACTGCTTTTCTTGTTCTCGATCGGAGCCGAGCTGTAGTCTTCTGGTTCTGGTCCCCTTATTTTGTAAAAGCTCGACCGACGGGGGCGCAGCTGGGTAGGGGTAACCATTGTGCTGTGACTTTGGGGAGAAATCTTGGTTTGTCTTGGCGAGGATCCCTTCGTTGAAGTGCTACTTTTGAGGATGGAGCTCTTTATGGTTGGTGTACTTCCCTTGCTTATTTCGGGAGAACTCTTGGTGTGTTTGGTAACAATTCCGTTGGTAACGGTCAAGTTGCTCGGCGTGCTTTTGTTCGGTGTGCTTTTGCTCGGCGTGCTACCCTGCAAGTAAGAATTTAGGTTTGCGCAATGACTCCTACCAGATGCACCTGATGACGATTTCTTTCTGGACGGTGATGAGGCGATGGACCATGGTTTTGGATTAAAGTCGATGCTTGCGGGGCCTCTTGCTGCGTCATCGGAAGGAAATACGCAAATGTCCTGAACGACTTGTTTGCAACGATACTTAAAAGCTTTTGGTGCCAAAGAGGACTTTTGCAGCCTCTTCTCCTGCTCCTTCTGCGGCCTAATGTTCATCTCCTCAATTGTTGCAACTTCCGTATCATCGTCTGAGCCCAGGAGCTTGCCGAAAAAGTTCCGCACCAAAGTGCTCACGCTCCGCTCCGAGTTTGGGTATAAAATCAATTCTTCCTCCAGTTGGAGATTGCGTTTTCGCAAACCATCGTTTTCGATCTCCAGTTCCTCCTTCGTCTTGTTTTCGGTTAAAAGTGATAGACCCAATCGGTCTGGTGACGACTCACTTTGTGACTGACCATTATCCTTATCAGATTTTCTTGATTGCTTCAAGCTTGTCCACACGTGTTTTACTTTCGTGGCAAAGACACTACTCAATACTAGGGCACAAAACACAAAGAGAGCACTTCCTTCGATTAGGTCATTCGTTGTTGGGCCAAACCTGTCTCTCGCGATTTGCATAATCAGCATTCCTACCAGAGATACTATGAGACTGCTCAATAAAGCGTTGAAAATCTGTTGGCCTTCGCTGGGAAACGTTGTGGAATACTCTAGGTCGAACTTTCGTAACGTCCACGAAAGGTACAGGGATATTGCATTGATTGAAATATTCCAAATGGCGAGGGGTATCCAGTAGTGATACCACTGCTCTTCGGTAAAAATGCAAGACCCGTAGGTAATGGTTTGAGTAGAAGATTGCTGTATTGTTTTGATCCCATACTTGACAGGATTCAATATTATCATGGTGGACAATATCCCCGCATTTACAATCAAGGTCACAGTCAGGGGCAGGAGAAATTCGGTCAATATTCTAGCATCAGAGGTTCGATACAGCGTTGTCCCGCGAATTATCCTGTGGATTCGATACGTTTTAGCAAAGAGTGCCGATACAATAACGGCAAATCCGATTGTTCGAAGCCAGATAGAAACCGTACAAATGATGGTCATGGTTTTTCCTGCGGATGTGCTCGTGATGGAAAAAGGAAGGATCGAAGATGCAAGTATTATCACTCCAATACAAATCATATGCAGAAATATCTAGAATAGGTAAAGGAGATCGCAATCGTTTTCGTGATGAATAAGATAAACAGGGTAAGAAAATATTGAAAAATTGTGTTGGGTGCCAATAAATTTTGCAGTGACGCATTACTTACAGGCTTGGAGGCCCGGACGATTGGTTGGTTTCGGTATCGGCAGGTCCAGCAAAGCAAGAACATAGCTGCGAGTATTGGTATACCGCTAAGAACACCCTGTGCGATGCGGACAATTTCGTCTTCTCCAAGAGAGAATGACGGTGATGTTGATGGATATTCGGTCAGAGAAGATCGTTTCATGTTCACTATGTTTGTCGATGCCGTAATCGATGGTGGCACAATAATGGTTTCCGATAGGGCAATATTTCCTCCACTGGTGTTGTATACGTAATTATCGAATGTGATCCACCCCTTGTAATCGCTATTACTCCCTTCGATTGGTTCGAGTTGTGCTGTACTCTTTCGTTGAAGTTTAGTTTTATGGATGAGCCCCCCTTCCTGGGCATTGTAATCGACGAAATCTTCTGGAACTAGATTTTGCACGGTGATATATGTCGAGTTGGTAAGTCGAGTCCCGGTCCGTGGATCGAGGACAATTCTTCCGCTGATTCCATCAATAATTGTATTTGTCAATTCGTCTTGGAAGGTTTCCCCACTGATATATAATGCAGAAGAAGAACTATTGTTGGCCTCGTGGTGATTTTTGTTTTCTCCATCGACAATATTCATGTCCGTCTCGTCGCTAATATTGTCAAGACTGTTGCATATTGCCAATCCAGCCATAATAACCGATTCATATTCGTACGGTGTAGCATAATTTATGTAGTCGGGATGCAAAAATTCATCCTCCAAAAGGAGCTTTCTCCAAAGCTCGATCAATTCTTCCTTATCTTGTGATACCATGGAACCCAGATATACTTCCAAAACGTTTGTCGTGTCAAAGACATGCTCGTTTGCCAGTGCCTTTAATTGGTGAGCAAACTCGTTGTACTTATTTCTACCGGGATTCTTGTTTACTTTGTTTCGGAGCGAGCCCCTCCCGTTGAAAGTCAACAGTCCGGTGCCCGTATAAGCATCAATCAGCGGGTTGGAAGAGTCAAACTTCCATTGGTCTGGATCATCGGCTAAGAAATCATCTCCAAAGAACCAGGCAACGTCGGAGTTGCCTCCTGCAACACCGTGTGCGAGCGCTTGTTCCATGATGGAATGATCCTCCAGGTACTCCCCCATGGTTGCCACAAATACATAGCCCGTACCTTTGGATTTTACAAACTCCATGACCTCGGGCAAGTTGGATGAATTCAGGTTTAGAGAAGTAGCTTCCAGTCGAAAATAATCAGAACGTTCCGAAACTGCCTCTTGAATATCATGGTAAAAATAATTTCCGTAAGGATCATCGCTATAAATGAGCGTCAATTGTTGCGCACCTAACTCTTCCGATAAGTAATTTAGGGCAGCTCTTGCTTGATCTCTGGTAGAGGGAGTCATTCGAGAAAAGAGCGGATAGTTGTCCTTGTCCTCGAACACCGAGCTAGTGCTGGTGCTAATCTGTGGATAACCAATGGCAGAAGTAATTGTCGAAATTGCCGCCGATACGATGTCCAGGTGGGACCCAAGGAAGACGCATGGGGGCTCTGCAGTATTGGACGATATTCGTTCGTTCAGCCCCACCATGGCATCCTCAACATTCAGCTCTGTGTTGACAAAGTCTATCCCAAATCGAACAGGACAGGTTCGATCTAGACCCTCAACCTCTTTGACTATCGACCCATCGCCTGAATTCAAATGTCGAATCGCCAGCAATTGTGATAGAGCCGTTTCATAGCCCCTACGGACTGCGCGTTGATTCGAATGAAAAGTCGAAGTACTACTCCTAATACGACTCGAAATACTACGGCTCGAACCGAATTCAAGTAAATTATCCAGATCATCGTCGTGCTCCCCTTCCGAAACAACCTTTTTTGTAAATGGCGTCAGAGATACCATGTTGCAATCGGCGTGGGTATCACCACGTGCGGTGGTACGTTGTCCGCTCAGCAGGTTCATGGTTGTCGAGTCGACTTTTGTTTGCTCTATATTATTGCTACCATTTCCGTCCTCTTTTCTCCTAATATATGATTTTTTGTCTTATGAACTCTGTATATTTATCTTGTCCTCGCAAGCAATTGTTGCTTCTTCTTCTATTAGTAGAGACAATTTATCAGTCAAATATGCTTTATTGTTGAATACTAGTATATCGTCATCACTTGTCAAGTGTCAAGAGGTCAACATCTATTCCTTCGGCCTAAGGTTTTTGTCGATAGAAAAGAAACTATTCCAAGAAAGAAATCATGCGTGCCGATGATCAAATTCTTTTTGGTGAATGTTTACTATGTATCATCCCCTAAATTGTCCACGCGAGCTGATAAAAGTTACGGGGTTATGCACAATACAAAATGACCCCCAAAGAAAAATCCTCGTTTGATGTTTTTATGCTTTTTGCGATCTTTTTTTGACTTCATCTTCACGGCATAATAAGATCGTAATACGTTTCCACATCACTTCCACTTTCACATGCATCATCTGCCATACCAAAGATGGAGTCTCAAGAGGTTTTAGAAGTGTCACATAACTCTTCCAAAGAGGAACCTACCATTACGACGAAAGATGCCATCGATGCGGAACAACAGGGCCTGGAGATGGGGGTTTTGAGCAAGCCTCTCAAAGATCTGCCCCAAGGCGGCAAACTCGATGATAAATCCAAGTTGAAGCTGTACGAACAAGTCTTTCTGACGATGAAAAAACGAAGACTGCAACGAATGTTGAGTGGACCGACGAAACAACGCAGTTATTTTTACTTGCTTGCCTTTGTGATTTTGCTGGGCATATGGTTGTTTTCGAAGGTCTATGAACAATCCTTCAGAAATCCGGAAGGACAAGGAACGGAATACACATATGTCATTACAATGAGTCTGAGGAACATTGTCGTAGCTGGAGTCTGTTTCGTGGGAATTATTGTCATATCTGGCCTTGTTCCAGACCATATGTTTCCGTTCTTTTGCTGGTGCCTCATATACTGGCCATTGGGATTGGCATCCGCCCTGACGTTCGAGGTCAACCAGAAGTACGATTGGATATTTTATATAGTCTTTGGAATCGCTGAATTTTTGACGATAGCCTTCTTCGTCCATGTTCACTTTTTCTATCCAAAACTCATCTCTTCCGATTGGTTCCGAAACCACATTAGCGCTAGCAGGTTCTGGAGCATTACAGTCGTCGATGATTGGACGTTCGAATACAGCAACAGCCGTTTTTTTAGCTGGCCATTTTGTCAACCTCGATACACGTGTCGGTACACTGGAGAATTGGATCCTGAGACGGGTTTGCCACACGGCAGGGGTGTTTGGTCCGACAATTCGTACTACGGCGAAGTCTTGACAGGTCTGTGGAACCAAGGCAAGCCGATGGCTCCCTTCCGATCGAGACAATACGGCGGAAAGGGAAACCTGTTTGCCTCCCAACGTATCGCATTCTTCCATGCAACCGATGATCCTCTCACCAAGAACAAGTTCTACCCAACCAATGATAATCCGGCAAGATGCGGTGTGGTGAGCATCGAAACCTCGATTGCCGGTGATTTCTATAACCATTTGCCCAAAATGGAGTTTTTGTCGGGATTCAAAACAGAGGATAGTATCAAACACCATTTTCTCGAAGCAAAAGATAGGGAACTAACACTGAGGAATCTTGTTGGAATCAAAGACAACGACGACAACGGTAAAATGTCGATTGGTGAATGCCTCGAAATCGCCGGCAAGGAACGAGAGGACGAGACGCAATCTTCTTCGGGTTTGAAGGTACTCAAAATCTGTTGCAACGATCCTCGAGGTGTCCAGATAAGTGGGCATGAATTTGCAATTACGGGGAATCCTTTTACGAAGCGCGTGAAACAAATTGTTATTGGTATAGAAAAGGTTGGGACGATGGATGGAATCGATGAAGAATCTGTGCCACTGGTTACAAACCATGAGAATGTAAGCGAAGATTTCGTAGACTCACCATCGGGTCGGAATCCGAAATTCGAAATGAATTTCGACGTGAAAGGTTGGAAGCAAACGAGTAGCAAGGACACGGTAGTTATCTTTATTCCTGGATACAATTCATGGCTTTCTTCGTCGCTTTGTGCGTTCGGGCAGGTGAGTTATTTCACACAGTATTGCTGCAATTTTACCACAAACACACACACACACACCACAGTTTTGTCTCACGCACTTTTTCTACTTGTAGATGTGGAGCATGATGGACATGCCGTCACACATTCATCCACTTCTGTACGAATTTCCTGGGGGTGGAGTTCTTTCGTATCGGTATGCTGCTTCCATATCAGCGTCCAAAAACAACAGAAAAAACTTTCTACAAATGTTACAGGGTTTGAAACGAGCTGGCTTTCGAAACGTTCATATCATGACTCACTCTATGGGCGCACGTACACTGATGAGTGCATTTGAAGATATCATCCAAGAAGATGGTAGTAGGTATCCCTCTCCCGTCTCAAATTGTTTCAGTGCGGCACTAGCATCGCACGACAGCCAAGCCCACACAAGAAACTCAATGGCAGATGTTGGTAAATTAATCTGTCGATCCATCACGATACTAAATCCCGACTTTCCCCTAATGGCGTTTCGTGAACACGGATTCAACTCTCTCCGTCGTGTTTGCTCATTGATCACTGTCCTTGGCGACAAAGCTGACATTGCTCTTATGACCGCGATGGTATGGAATGGAACATGTAATGCATTGAATATACCGATCCCAACTGTTTATCAATCGAAAGTAACAAAGGAACAGAGTGGCTTTCATTTCGAACTATCACTGGGACGCGAAATCGAGTCCCTATATGTTGAGAATTGTGACAAAAACGACAACGATGCCCTAAAATTTCAACCGAGTGCTCGTGCTGACCCAAGTGACAACAGCCTCCCCTCTTGCGCAAACCATACTGCTATAAATGAAGTTAATGGGGATTCATCGGTGCAATATCTGGATTGTGACTGTATCGACCTAGGCGGGTTTGATGCAAATGTTAACCAATTGCGGCACTGTTCAAATATCAACACGGTGTTGATCCGCGATCTCGAAGAAATAATCATGTCACAACAAAGAGCGTCACAACGCTCAGCCTTGTTACACAGAAAGGGAAACGTCTATCAGTATTGCCACGCACCACATTTCATGGCACCGAAAAAAAGTAAATAAATAGTAAATCAGTGAGTTTAGAGTGAATTCATTATATTATTTGCAGACATGTGGCCGCCAGGGATCGCATGTCTTTGATAGGACTAGTCAGATGATTGGTCAGAGAACCCAACTGCACTTCGTACTTTATTAGACCACACCTCAGCGTCCAGAGCTTACCTGACAGAATTTTTATGCATTGGATGCATCTGCATCTCCCAATTTTGTGGAGTGCATGCCAGCAACACACACACACTGCTGCTGCTGGTTGGAGTGGTATAGTTGCCTGTGGAGGGGAAGACACTCTGGGTTTGCTGCCAAAACTCTTTGCCCTGACAGAAGGCCAACAGAGGCAATCTGGGGCAGTGGGGCCACCCCCCTGGCTGAAGTTGTGTCAATGACGGCTCTCGCAAACGCTCTGACTCGCGCGCGCATTGCGAGTAGGAAAGGATCAATCGAATGATTCGATTTTTCTCCCACGTTGCGGCATTATCATCATTCTTCATGAACCGTAGCTTTGGTGGCATCACCTGCTATGCATATCTCCTCAAGCTACTTTAATATACAGTACAACCAATTTATAATTGATTGTATCTGAAAGATATCTTATATCAAGACTTTAAGGACTTGTATGCTCAAGCTAGAAAGGATTTGACTGCAATCTGACGAGCGGAGAGAGAGAGAGAGAGAGAGAGAGAGAGAACTAAAGAGTCATTCATTCAAACGTACCGCATTGCTTTCGAGTTCGTTTATTGTTGTATCCATCGTTTCACTTTTTGAGAGCAACTTCATCACCATTTTGTCCTGGAATTAAATTGTAATTGGCCATGGTTGTAACACGAGATCCACTCGAGTACATTCGGTAAGAAGAAATTAAATTGGTGGTTGGCAACTATTGGAGTATATAAGATCTCGATTGGACAGAATAGTTTTAAGAATATACTATCCAGTCTTGATCATGTTTTCGAAACCATTTGGATCTATTTCAAAAACGTTTGCTCAAATCCTATCTCAATGGGAAAGAGCTCTTTATATTTATGATGAACCCAATCGTTTTTCTAAACACAAAGCGTCTTTTTTTTTTTGTTCCTCTGTGTTCGGGATCCATTTCGATAACTTCATCTTCCCTTGGTTTTAAAAACTACGAATTGTCATCTTTTCCCGGCTGTGATTTCAATGCTGATTTATATTCTTACGTATTTGTCTACCTTCAGCATGGCATGCGAGGTCCATCTGGGTGTTGCTCCCAACAAGGATACGGTTGAAATATTTTTGGAAACCGCCAGGGCTTCCGACGATGTTTCTTCTAGCAGTAGTACGGACAAGGGAAACATTACTTGTCTATTTGTTTGGATCGAAGCTGGTGGCAAGTGCCGAATTGGTGAGACGCTTCCGGAACGCTACGAGGCGGGTGTTGCCTTTGTGGGAAGCCCCGGGGGTAACGAAGAGGAAAAATCTCAGGGCGGCGAAGGAGAGGATGACGAAGAGGATGCACAGGTAGTCCGTCCTTCGGTTCCCCTTCAGTGCGTGACGCTCCAGCCAGCAGCTCCGGTGGTTCCCATGGTCAAAGAAGAAGAAGATGCCAAAGAGGGAGAGAGCGGAGAGTTTGCCCCACTCGAGGCACCCAGTGCCCAGGCGACTCTGCTTTCGGCACTCCAGCTCTACACCAAGCACCTATTTTTGCCAGCTATTTCGGTGGCAGAAGAGGAAACTAAGTCCAGCGAACCGGAAAAGTCAACCTCAGCCAACAACACGGCATTGTTGCAGGACAAGATCCGCGAGCTGGATGTGGCTATTCACCAGTCCCAGCGATCGGCCCGCCTGCCGACAGTCACCCTGAGTGTTGACGCAACCTTGGCCAAGGTCGTTGAGTCTAGTGGACAGACAGAGTTCACCAACGTGGACTGGTCCAAGCTCGGTTTAGAAGGGAAATTGGGCGACGACGAGTTTTTGAATCAATTGCAATCAGGCGTCAGTGCTTGGATCGGACAGATCCGCAAGTTGACGGTCTTGCCACGAACGACGCCTTTTCCCATGATTTCGGAGGCTGGATCGGGGGCTGATTTGGAAGAAATGGCCTTTTGGAACCAACTAAACGATGAACTCCATCGTGTGAAGGCGCAGCTCAAGTCTCCAGGTGTGGAACTGACTCTCGCCATGCTTCGGGAGGCCAAGCGTTTCGTGGCGACCCTGGCACTGCAGACCAACACGGGATTGGATTCAGCTACTGCCTATGCACGTGATGTGGAGCACTTTCTCAAGCCCTATCCAGTTTCGGAGTTTGTTGCTGCCAGGGACTTTGACAAGATTGGGGTTGTGTTGAACGGATCCTTTGACCACCTGCCTAAGATCCGTCAATCCCGTTACTACACTCTGGAGCGAACCGCACAGCTATTGTCTGCAACTACTCTGACGATGCGCAAAGCGATGGAACGAATCTTACGGGAAAGCTACGGTAACACGCTCCTGTTTATGGATTATAAGGAATACGAAAATAACGTTCGGTTCCCTACCCAGGACGTCTTTGTTCAATTTGACGATCGCATGGAAGAATTCAAGGAATTCTTTTTGGAACAGGGTCGCCGTCGCAACAAGCTCGGGAATCGTAACAAGGGCGATCTTACCCCCTCAAAGATTCTGGAAAAGCTGACTCTGTATCAAAAGCCTCTGGAGCAACGCTTGGATCAGATCCACGAATTTCGTTCGGGCCATGAACGCCTTCGACAAGTCGTTTTGCAGGTTCTCAAGAGGGAGGCAAATGACCCTCTCTTGGCACCTGAAGTCGTCGTGGAAGAAAGTAGTGAGGGTGACGAAGAAGGAGAGACCACTACTAACACCATTGATGAAACTGCCAATGCCATTCAGACGGTCGAAAATGCCCCACGCTTGCTATTCAGTTCCATCGATGTTCTGGACCTTTCTTCGGGAGGCACCAAGGCTCTTGAATCGGCTCTAGAAGAATACGATTTGCGCATGGATGCTATGGAAGAGCGTCTGGCAAAGCTCTTGCGCGATAAGCTGACTGCCTGTGTTGATGCCGAAGACATGTTCCGTGTCTTTGCTCGATTCAATCCGTTGTTGGCACGCACCCGTGTCCGCATCGCTGTCAAGGAGTTCCAGGTTCAGCTCATTGCCACCGTCGCTAAGGCCGTCGAAAAGCTCCAATCGAAATTCGTTCTTAAGTACGAATCTTCTTCGGCTGCCCGGCTGTCTAAGATCAAGGGCATTCCTCCAGTCAGTGGAAAAATTCTGTGGGCGAAGCAGATGGAACGACAGGTCCACGCACTCATGGAGCGCTGTTCCCAGGTGTTGGGACCCAATTGGGGTGCCCAGCTCGAGGGACGACAGCTCCGCAAGTCGGGTGATGAATTACTAGCCAAACTTGATGCTAGATCGTTTTTTCGAAATTGGGTGACTGCATGGGAAAAGGAGTTGACAATCCAGGCCAGCTCACGATTGAATTCCTACCCAATCGTTGTGGAACGGGACGTTCGAACCAACGAGCTCGTTGCTACCGTAAATTTCCCCGAAAAGTCGGAAACTCTCAGCAAGGAAATCCGACAGCTCAAGTGGCTAGGGTTTGATAAGGAAATTCCCAGATCGGTATTAGGAGCTTGCGAGGAGGCAAACCAACGTTATCCCTTTGCCATGGCCATCAAGACAGCCCTGCGTAGCTATCAATCGGTCCGTGGTTTGGTTGATCCCTCTCTTGAGCCACTAGTCATGCCACAATTGCTCGATGTCCGCGAAATCATATCTGAAGGCTTTGAGGTCAAGCTCGATACCTCCAAGGCTGTTTCAAAGAAACGACGCATCCGCTGGGATTCTTCTGCAAAAGAGCTTTCCGATTGGGTTACACGACTCTCTGATGCCGTGACCAAGCTCGAAGAGCGTGTCGAGGAACTCTTGATCAAGTGTGACAAGGTCGAAGTGGCCCTTGGTAAGCTCGAAAATGTTGATTACGACGCAAACAAGTTCCAGGCAATTATGGCATCAATCCAGAAAATCATCGATGATATGTCATTGGGTGGATATCCACAGCTTGCTGGATGGGTTAAGAATCTTGACAACCGATTGGCACAGGTACTAGCTCGCCGTCTAACAGAAGCCCTCGAGCGATGGAATTATACCTTCCGCACGATCGAGTACGACAATGATGGAAACGAAATCGGTGCCAAGGATGAAGTTGCTAGCAAAACGGTAGTGCAGGTACCTACTATTCCCATTGAGATTCTATTGAGAAACCAAGAAATTTCTTCCGTTCCTGCTGTGCCCATGTGCCGCACTCTGGTCCTCAATAGCCTGCATTCCTTCATGGGCATTGCATGTGATCTTCCTCGTCCAAAGAGTGGACGTTATGAAGTCTTTGATGACGCAGCAGTTGATGCAGTTGCCGAAGCCACAACCTTTGAGCGCCTCATTTACATGGTTCCACCATCCATTGTGGCCAAATCATACGCTCTTATGGAGGCTCGTGTCCTTGATATGTCGGCTTTTGTAGATCAATGGCTTGCCTACCAGACGCTATGGGACACCCAGGTGGCAGATGTTGCTGCATCTGTTGGAAAGAACATTGAACAGTGGCAGACTTTGCTGGTAGAGTCGGCTGAAGCTCGATCTGCGGTCGATATGTCGGCGACGTCTTCGGAATTCGGACCAGTTTTGGTCAAGTACAACAAGGTCCAGTCGCAGATCACTCTCAAGTATGATTCATGGCAAAAGGAGCTACAATCGTCATTTGCAGGAGTTCTTGCGCAGTGTATCAATGATTCCCACGCCAAGATGGACGATGCCAAGGCAAAACTCGAAAGGGCAACCCTAGAAACATCTAGCCCCACTGAGAATATTGTTCTGGGTGTCACCTTCATCCAGGAAATGAAAAAGAATGTCGACACATGGGCTGTAGAATTAGATCAATTGGAGGCCTCTGAACGCCTCATCAAGCGCCAGCGGTTCCACTTTGGCAACGATTGGATGGAATCTACCGTTGTTCGGGGACAATTTGATCTTGTCAAGCAGATTCTAAATCGTCGAATTACGTCTATGGAACAGCAATTTCCTCTACTGCAGGCTAGAGTTACTGCCGAAGAAAAGGCAGCGGCCAAACGTTCTATTGATCTAGTAGCTGCATGGGGCAAAGACAAGCCCCTTCGCGGAAACATGACCCCGGAGGTCGCCATGAATTTGCTAGCAAAGTTCGAAACCGGTTTGAAAAAGGCCCAAACCCACCAGGAGAATCTTGTTCGGGCAAAGGATGCCCTTGGTTTGGAACACACAGCCGAGAGCAATGCTGTTTCCGATTGCGTTGAAGAGCTCGATGATCTGAAGGAGGTTTGGGGAGCTGTTAGCAAGCCATACGACAAGCTCCAGATTATCAAGGACACCACCTGGTCTTCTGCCATCATGCGCAAGGTTCGACGGGCTCTAGATGATCTCTTAGCAGAGATGCGTTCAATGTCAAATCGAATCCGTCAATACGAGCCCTTCATTGCCCTCCACGACGAGGTTCGTGGATACATCAATGGCCACGGGCTCATGACTGAACTGAAGACAGAAGCTCTCAAGGAACGTCACTGGAAGACAATTCTCAAGACGCTTGGATCACCTCTTGTTTACCAACAGCTGACTGTTGGAGCATTGTGGGAACGGGGTGTTTTGAATCGAAAGAAGGAAATCGGAGAAATTCTCACCGTTGCCCAGTAAGTGTTGGTATTGATATCTTTGCGAACTGTAGTAGACCAAGCGCAGTAGTGTCCTCCACATTTGTAGCTCTAACAGTTGTGTTTTAATTTCCTTTTCTGAATAGGGGAGAAATGGCACTGGAACAATTCCTTGCCCAGGTTCGCGATCGATGGATGAAGCAAGAATTAGAACTTGTTCTCTTCCAGAACCGTGTTCGATTGATTCGAGGATGGGATGACCTATTCGACAGCTTAGATGACCACATCAGCGGCCTCGCTCTCATGAAGAGCTCTCCTTACTACAAAGCAGTGAGAGAATTCCAGGAGGAAGGCAAGCTGTGGGAAACACGATTAACACAACTTCGTGCTGCGTTCGACGTTTGGATTGATGTTCAACGCCGCTGGGTGTATCTCGAGGGCATTCTATTTGGTAGCTCCGACATCAAGGCCCAGCTTCCATCTGAGTGGTCTCGATTTAAGAGTGTTGATTCTGAGTTCATTGCTCTTATGCGCCGAATTACTGCCCGTCCGTTCGCTATGGAGGTGTTGAATATTGAAAACGTACAGCGTACTCTGGAACGTCTTGGAAACCTGATGACCGTTATCCAAAAGGCGTTGGGAGACTACCTCGAGAAGCAACGCCGAGAATTTGCCCGCTTTTACTTCCTTGGAGATGATGATCTTCTCGAGATTCTTGGTAATTCTGGCGAACCCGGTAAGGTCCTTGGTCACGTGTCAAAAATGTTTGCAGGAATCAATTCTGCTAGGTTCTCTACAGCCAATCTTGGAGAGGAAACTCTTGCAGTGCTTGATGCTATGGTCAGCAAGGATGGGGAGATTGTTCCTTTTCATGAGCCCATTACTATCTTGCAAAACACAAACGTGAAAGAATGGCTGAAAGAAGTCGAAAGCAAAATGAAGAGTACCCTTGCGCTTCTTCTCGAACAGGCCGTCAACGAGGACAAAGCCGATGCTACGGACAAGGATGCCTTTGTCAATTGGGCCACAAAGTTCCCTGCCCAGGTCATGATTCTAGCTACGCAAATCAACTGGAGTATGGGAGTCGACGAAGCTCTAAAGAGCAGTGATGCCGAAACAGGATTGAAGGACCGTCTATCATCCCTTGAGGATAAGCTCGCGGTGATGGCAGAAACAGTCCTTAAGGAATTACCAGCAGACAGTCGCAAGAAATTCGAACAAATGATTACGGAGCTTGTCCACCAGAGGGATGTTGTCCGCGATCTCATCAAGGAAAAAGTATCTAGCCCCACCGATTTCCGATGGTTGTACCATCTTCGATACAATTACAATCCTAATGCACCGGAGCTCACGCAAAAGCTGATGATCTCGCTTTCCAATGCTACCTTCTACTATGGATTCGAGTACCTTGGAATAGGTGAGCGCCTCGTGCAGACTCCTCTTACGGACAAGGCTTATCTAACCTTGACGCAGGCACTTCATTTCCGAATGGGAGGATCTCCATTCGGGCCTGCCGGTACGGGAAAGACAGAAACAGTCAAAGCCCTTGGTGCCCAGCTTGGTCGTTTCGTTCTTGTCTTCAATTGTGACGAAGCCTTCGATTTCAGCGCTATGGGACGAATTTTCGCCGGTCTGTGTCAGGTCGGAGCGTGGGGTTGTTTTGATGAATTTAATCGTCTCGAAGAAGGTATTCTGAGTGCCGTGAGTCAGCAAATTCTTGGTATCCAACAAGGGCTACTAGATAATTCCTCCCATATCGATTTGCTCGGCCGAAGTGTGAAGTTGGATCAAAATATGGCGACCTTCATTACTATGAATCCTGGATATGCTGGACGTAGCAATCTCCCTGACAATCTTAAGACATTGTTCCGTTCAGTAGCTATGGTTGTTCCTGATCGCAAGCTGATCGCACAAGTCATGCTTTACAGCCAGGGCATTGTAACAGCAGAGGAACTTGCCCCCAGTGTTGTAGATTTGTTCCTGATGTGCGAGGATCGCATGACGAAGCAAAGACATTACGATTTTGGTCTGCGTGCCCTTAAAACCTTGCTAGTTAGTGCTGGTGGTCTCAAACGCAAGGGGATCGAAGGGAAGGAGGATTTTGATTTAGCTTTGGAGGAGAAAATGGCTCTCATAACGGGTGCGTGCAACAACATCCTTCCGAAACTGGTTGCTCAAGACGTTTCCACATTTTCTGAAATCCTCAAGGATGTTTTCCCTGGAGCTGAAGTATCATCGATGGAGGATAGTGCTCTTCGAGAACAAATGGAAAAAATTTGCGAAACGAAAAGCTTGGTTGCCAGCGAGAGCTTTCTGCAGAAGATGCTGCAGCTCAATCAGGTCATTGCATCAAGACACGGTATTATGGTAGTTGGTAACAGCTGTGTCGGAAAGGTAAGCATCGCTGTGTTATCTGAAAATACAGTTTTGGATGAAAATTAAAACCTTGTTCAAATCATGGAGGACATGCATATTTGTATGTTATAATTTTGAGAGTTTACGTTTTGCTAACATCAGATACCTTTTTTGATGCATTGACATTACAGTCGGCTGCACTGGAAGTGCTTCTTGAAAGTATGGAAAAGGTCGACGGAATAAAAGGCGAAATTTACAGGATCGACCCGAAAGCTATCGAAAAGGAGAAACTTTATGGAGATCTTGACGGCACTACCCTCGAATGGACTGATGGTGTATTTACGAGTCTTCTGAGGAGGATTTTGGACAACCAGAAAGGAGAATCTGAACGTCGCCACTGGATTGTCTTTGACGGTGATGTTGATCCAGAGTGTAAGTTTTTAGCAATCGTTGTGGTTTTCTTTCGCTAGTAATTAGGGTTAGGGTTAGGATTACAATCACGATCAAATGTTCTGACCATTTTTTTTTTGAATAGGGGCCGAGAATTTGAATTCTGTGTTGGATGACAATAAGATGTTGACACTTCCTAGTGGTGAACGTCTAGGTATCCCTAGCAACATTCGAATCATACTAGAAGTAGATAGCCTAAACTTTGCGACTCCAGCAACAGTTTCTAGATGTGGTATGGTCTTCTTCAACGACAATACAATTACGCCGGAGATGAACCTTGAGTATCTTATGTCATCATTGAAGAAAGAAGACCTCGGAAGTGGTGCTGGCAATGCTGCACAAGTCCAGTTTTTGCAAAGCATTCAATCGCTTGTTGTTTCCGATAGAACCTCTTCTCTTGTTATGGATGCGCTCGAATTTGCCATGAATGAAAACCACATAATGGAGGCAAGTCGCGGTCGATCTTTGCACACTCTGAAGACACTTCTTTTGCAAGGTATCGGATTGGCAATCGAATATGACGAAACCCATCCCGATTTTCCCATGACTGGAGAGCATATGGATAAATTTGCTCGACGATGGTTACTACATGCTCTCATGTGGTCCTTTGTTAGTGGTGCTTCATGGGATGTTCGCAAAAAGTTTGGAGACATGCTATTACGAACTAGCGGAATCGACCTTCCGTCTTCAGAGAAATCCGTTGTCGACTACCGAGTTCGAGTCGAAGATGGGGAATACGAGCTCTGGAGTGATAGTGTCCCAAGAATGGAAATTGAGAGTCATAGAGTCAATGCAACGGATCTCGTTATCACCACTACGGATACAGTTCGCCACACGGATGTGCTTGGGGCGTGGATGAATAGCCGAACTCCATTGATCCTTTGCGGTCCACCAGGTAGCGGTAAAACTATGACTCTCACAAGTGTCCTTCAATCAATGCAGGGTGTGGTCTTCACAAGCTTAAATTTTAGCAGCCACACGTCACCTGAAATTATTTTGAAGGCGTTTCAACAGTACTGTAGATACGTTCGCCGCGGTCGCGAGCTTTTTCTCGAACCTGCTGAAAATCTTGGCAATGATGTTTGGTTGGTAGTATTTTGTGACGAAATCAATCTTCCCGAGGAAGATCAGTATGGCACACAGCGTGTGATTATGTTCATGCGTCAACTGGTTGAACAAGGTGGTTTCTGGAGAGAAGACAATGTATGGGTCAAAATTAATCGTATCCAATTTGTTGGAGCATGTAACCCCCCTACAGATGCAGGTCGTGTTGATATGTCACACCGATTTCTAAGACACGTTCCATTGCTTCTAGTCGATTTCCCAGAGACGGATTCTCTAATGCAGATCTACCGAACATTCAATGGGGGAATGATGAAACTGTTTCCGAATTTACGTGGAGAAACGGATTCAATGACAGAAGCAATGATCGAATTATACACCGAGAATCAGAAAAGATTTACGGCGCAGCAACAACCGCAATATATTTACTCACCTCGCGAGCTCTCGAGATGGGTTCGAGGTATTTACGAGGCTGTTGTGCAAGTGGATGTTGGGCTTTCGAAAGAAGAGCTCTGCAGAATCTGGGCACACGAAGGTCTTCGTCTTTTTTGCGATCGTTTGGTCGAAGAGGATGACAGGAAGTGGTGTCATGAGAAGGTTGATGAGATTGCTAGGAAGTGGTTCGCGGGAGTAGACTTCGACACTGCATTGCAACGACCGATTTTCTATACTACCTGGCTCAGCAAAGAAACCAGAAAGGTTGAACGTGACGAGTTGAAAGAATTCCTCGCTGCTCGTTTGAGAGTATTCTACGAAGAAATGCTCGACGTCAAACTTGTCGTTTTCGACGAAGTGTTGGAGCACATTCTTCGAATTGATCGTGTCCTCCGACAACCAATGGGGCATTTGCTACTTTGCGGAGATGCAGGAGCTGGAAAGACTGTTTTGACGAAGTTCGTCAGGTAAATTTCGTAATAAATTTTGTGACAAAAATCCAATGGGACGTCTGATTGGCGCCAGCCAGTTGAATGTCATTATTCTCAATCTCACTCGTGAAATTTCTTGTCTACTACTATTATTTCAGTTGGATGAATGGTTTGAATGTCTTCCAAATCAAGGCGCACTCAAAATATGGATTGACGGACTTCTACGAAGATCTTCGGGATATCATGAAGCGAGTTGCTTTGAAGGGTGAGAAAATATGCTTTATCTTTGACGAAGCAAACTGTCTCAACACTTCATTTATCGAAGCGATGAATGCATTGCTTGCGAGTGGAGAAGTCCCTGGCCTCTTCGAAGGCGATGAGTATACAGCTCTTATGAATGCGTGTAGAGATAGTGCACTGAAGGACGGTGTAATTTTAGATAGCGAGGAAGAGTTGTGGAATCGATTTACCAATACTGTTCAGCGAAATCTTCATGTTGTCTTCACAATGAATCCAAGCGGTGGCGATTGGAAGAATCGTTCTACTACGAGTCCTGCATTGTTCAACCGTTGTGTCGTGGATTGGTTTGGTACGTGGGGAAGCAAAGCGATGGGCGAAGTTGGGAAGGAATTCACCATCAAGATTGACATGGGTGATCTAGGTGGTTATTCTTACGGACTTGGCGAAGGAGCACCTCTCATGGAACGTGTTGCGGAAGTATTCGACGGTAACGGTGGTTTACGACAAGCCGTTGTAGCTGCTCTTGTTGATTTACATCTTATTGCGAAAGAAACTGCAGATGAAGCAGCTGCCCAACCAAGCAGCGTCAGCAGAACATTCCTTTCACCTAGAGATTATCTAACGCTCATTCAAAACTTTGTTTCATGCTTGAATAAGCGGCGAGCTGAGATCGAAGATGAACAGCTGCACGTCAACGCCGGGTTGCAAAAGCTCGTTCAGACGCAAGAAAATGTAGCGGAGCTCAAGAAAAGTCTCGGCGAGAAAACAAAGGTTCTTCGTGAAAAGGAGAAACTAGCGAATGAAAAACTACAGCAGATGGTTGCTGATCAAAATGTGGCGGAGAAGCGCAAGGAAGAAGCCGAAAAAATGAGTGAAGCGGTTCAAAAGCAACAAACGCAAATTAATGATCGGAAGGCAGAGGCCCAGCGTGATCTCGACGAGGCAGAACCAGCCCTCAAGGCTGCTCAAGCCAGTGTTCAGGGCATCAAGAAACGTGATCTTGACGAGATCAAAGCGCTAGCTCGACCTCCTGACAACGTTCGATTGACTTTGGAATGCGTTGCGATTATGCTTGGCGAATCGAAGGTCGAATGGGCTCAAGTGCGAAAGATGCTGGCTAAGTCTGAATTCATTCCCAGTATTTTAAAGTTCAATGTGGACAAGCTTACTGCGAAACAAACCAAGATCGTACGAGAAAAATATTTGGATGGTAATCCAAATCTCTCGGTAGAGAAAGTCAAGAAAAGTAGTACCGCCTGTGGACCTTTGTATGCTTGGGCCGAGTCATTGGTCAAGTATTCAACAGTTTACAATCGTATCCAGCCTCTCCGTGACGAAGTAGCACAGCTCGAGAAGGATGCTTCTGCGGTCAAGATCCAACTCGAGACTGTTCAAGCTGAAGTGAGCGATCTCGAAACGTCGATCGCACAATACAAGGACGATTACGCCATGTTGATCCGAGACGTTGAAGCTTTGAAGAGTGAGATGCAGACCACTTCAACGAAGGTTGATCGTGCCGAAAGTTTGATGAAGTCACTTGGCCACGAGAGTGACCGATGGGAAAAGAGTGCCGAAGGTTTCCAGTCTATTCTGCGAAGTCTTGTGGGTGATAGTCTACTTCTTGCTGCATTCCTCACGTACTCGGGTTTCTTCGACTTTAAGAATCGTTTAATGATGATGGAAAAGTGGAAGCACACGCTGGAAATTCTTGGTATCGAATGCAACGATGATCTTGGTCTCGTTGAGTCACTCTGCACAGGAAAACAACGCGTAGAGTGGAAATCACAAGGTTTGCTCGACGATCAACTCAGCATGGAGAACGGAGTGATTCTAGATCACGCTGTTCGATTTCCACTCGTGATTGATCCTTCTGGTAGCGCCATCAACTTCTTGATGAAGAAGCTCGAATCGAAAAAGATTCAAAAGACCAGCTTTCTCGATAAGGCATTTGTCAAGACTTTGGCTGGTGCTGTTCGTTTCGGAACGGCATTGCTCGTGGAGAACGTAGAACAAATAGATCCCATTTTGAACCCGTTGCTGAACAAGGAGCTCCAGCGAACTGGTGGGCGCACGTTGGTGCGAATCGGAACCGAAGACATTGATTATAGTCCCGACTTCATGATCATTTTGAGCACCAAAAACCCAGCTGTTCATCTTACTCCAGACGTTTGTTCTCGCGTTACCTTAGCGAACTTCACGGTGACTCCAGCCAGTCTACAAAGCCAGAGTCTTAGCAAGGTGCTGAGCTTCGAAAAGCCCGAACTCGAAACGCAGCGTGCTGCAGTCTTGAAACTCCAGGGCGAGCAAAACGTCAAACTTCGCGAACTCGAAGATCAGATGTTGGCCAAGATCAGTGCCTGCGAGGGCAGTATTCTTGAGGATGACGAAGTCGTTACCGGAATGGAAGTTCTCATGAAGGAGGGTGCTCAAGTGGAGGAACAGATTGCTCAAAGCGACAAGGTCATGGCCCAGGTGCATCTTTCCGTCGGCGAATTCGAACCTTTTGCAAGTATCTGTCGAAAGGTCTTCGTGTTGCTGGGAGCCCTTCGCGGAATCAGCTTCCTCTATGAGTTTTCTGCGAATACATTCATGACCATATTGGAACACGTCTTGGAAGAAAATAAACTCAAGAGCGGTGTCGGTGAAGCATCGAGCGCACAGCGGCTCATAGAATTGAAAAAGGCCCTCTTTTACGAACTGGTAGCTCGAGTAGCTCGTGGTCTCAAATCGAACGACAAGGTTGCGTTCTCGATCCTTCTTGCTCGTATGTTTGCATCGGATGATTCGATTGCTAGTACATTGAGTGGATCGAAGGATGACTATATTTCAGCCTTTTTGCAGGTCTTTGGAGAAGACTTCCAGTGGCAGGGGCGCGATGAGCTGCATGCGGTTGTGGAGGAAATCGATGCGACATCCCCGCTATTGATATGCAGTGCCCCGGGTTACGATGTTTCCGGAAAGGTTGAAAGTATGGCACGCGAAACTGGAAAAGAATTGAACTCCGTAGCGATGGGTAGTGCTGAAGGATTTGACACAGCAGAATCCTTGGTAACGGCAGCCTCAAAGAGAGGAACTTGGGTCATGATGAAGAACGTGCATCTGTGCCCGGAATGGCTGAACGATACTTTTGTCAAGAAGCTCCAGACCTTTGGCCCATCCACCAATAAAGATTTCCGACTGTTTGTAACGAGCGAAATTAGTCCAAAACTCCCAACAGCGTTGTTGCGATTGAGTGATGTGATTGTCGCCGAAGCCAGCAGTGGTATCAAGGCATCTATGACGCGATTCATGGCCTCATTGACAAAGACACGTCTTGAAAAGAGTTTGATCCGAAACCGATTGTATCTCTTGGTTTCCTGGACCCATGCAGTCCTTGAAGAACGTGTCCGATATGGATGGACATACGAACTAGCGGAAGCAGATTCTCGAAATGCTCTGAAGGTTATCGATGAATTCATTGATATCCAGGTCAAAGACCCCGATCAAATCCCATTCGATGCCCTGAGCACCACTCTCAAGGTGGATGTTTTTGGATCTCGAATCGCCAAGGAGGAAAACCAGGCCATCCTCAACGCAATGATCGATTCCATATTTACAAAGAGCGCCTTCGACTTAAAATACCCGCTGGTTCCGGCTCTCGGAGAAGCGGGTCCATTGGTTCCCGATTCAACATCTATAGACCAAATGAATGCATGGATAGCAAAGCTTCCATCACACAGTCCCCCAACGTGGGTGGGATTAGGTGAGGATGCCGAAGAGGTCCTCGAAAAGGTTCAGGCAGAAAAGATTTACAATACCGTTGAAGAAGTTTCTTCGTCAATTGCTGCGACCACCAGCAAGTAGACGAAGAGACGTTTCAAGTATTAAACACATAACGAATCAATGTAATCCCTAAGCAAAGCTAGTGATATAGTGTAGATAGTCCAACGTGTCTTTCTGGAGGTAAGAGAATACAATAAGAACAGAAAAGCACACATAAACACCAAATCTACAACAATTTCGTTCCAGCTTCGGCTCTACACGAATTAGCTCTTATTATTGTGACTATGACTCTGAATTGTCTTTCGTTTTTATGATTTCTTCTGGCAGAGGCATCTGTTCCAACAATCGAATCGCTGTTTTGGTGGAAAAGACGGAATTTTCCCGTTCCAGACACGACGCCGAACCACAGGCAAGACCAAAGCAAAATGCAGCGAGCATGTTGGCATCATCGTTCTCGTTGTTACTACAACGTTCCATGATGTTGTTTCGAAAACTCAAAAGAGCCTTGCTGCAATGATCCTCCAGGGGACTATTTGTTGATAATGATACAGATGACGATGAACCATCGTCCTCTACGTAGTCTTGGAGATACAAAAGTGAGGATATGGTCCCCGCTGCTACCGTGTCACCGGCACCAATGGGGTAGAGCACACAATCATTGTCCTTTGCACTCTCAAAAGCATTTGCAAGGTCATTGATACCAAGCGTATACATCCGCTGTATTATTGTTGGTGTTTGTTGTTGCTTTTCGTTTTGCACACCAATTTTCACCAAATGAGCCGGATGCTTCCCATCCGTAATCGCTAAATAATTCAAAGACGAACCTCCAACCTTGTATTCTATCAAAAATCGTGCGATTGCCATTTGGAGATCCTCTTGAGACGTCCCTTCCGCCTCTCCAAGGTTTGTGGATACTACCCCCGCGAGACGACAGAGTTCGGATGCATTGATCTTGAGAATACAATTCCCAAGACTCTTGCTCTTTCTCTTTTTGGTTTCTTCGAGGGTTCGAATGAGTGGCTTGAGCCCGACGACGGAATCAATCAGCAGTAGCATTGATTGCTGTGACTTGCCAACCAACGAGGACAGAATTTTTGCGTACATCTCCTCGGGGCATCCCGGTGGCATGGACCCCATGAAAACAAGTGCGCCTGCAGCAGCAGCAGCACTTTCGATAGTTGCGTGGTTCTCTAGCTTTTCCAAGAGACTCTTCCATTCTTGTTCTTGTACGAATCCAGACGGTTCCACCAATTCGGTAGTGGCATCCACTCCGACAATGGACGTACAGGTTCGCATCGGACTCTTGGTTCGAACCGTCAAGGTTTCCCATGCAGCAGCAGCAGCAGCAGTGTCTCTGTCTTTGGAATTTTCGGTTTCGTCTCCCAAAACATTCCGCAATAAGGACAAGACACGATCACCGTTCGAATCGTTGCTTACAAACTGGGCCAGGCAGAGTGGACGGGGAAAGGAAGAATTATTGTTGCTCGGCCAGAGCTTCGAAAGGCTGACGGCAACATCTTGGCCCTTGCCACCAATCCCCTCTTCGACCGTTTCCGCTCGATGAACAGAACCTTTCACTAGAGTAGGATTCTTGGTTTGGGACAAGACAAACCGTTTTTGCAAGGCGGGGTTCAAGCCAACCACGATGGTCATCGTTGTCGTCGTTCTTTTGTCGCGAAGGGGGCGAAACGATAACGCCTGCACCGGGGATATGCTGTTTGCTACTAAAAGTATAGCAAAAACCCAAACGACAACAATGAGAAGTTGCTTTCTTGTCGCAGTATTTCGTATTATTCGTTGTATCAATGTCACTGGCAGATTACTATGGATAGGCATTATTTTTTCCTCTCCTTCCTCTAAAAAATATTTTACTGAATGTGATGCAGATGATCCAAGATGATGCGCGCCAAATAATATCTATCCACCCTGAATGGTCTGTCCGTGGTACTGCTTGGCTGCTCGTTTCCAAAGATATCGTCGAGAGGAGGAGGATAGTGATGATGATTCTGTGAGCTAATTGGGTTAATGTCGACATTTGTGGTTTTGTAAAACATACACAAAGTAAAATTAAATGCTACTGTAATTAGGTTTGTCATTAAACGAATTCAAATATGTGAACCAAATGTCTTGTGTTTCTTGCGTCCATAGATTCTCTCGAAGAAACATCGCTCTCGTGAACCAAACAAAATTGGGTCGCTCGTGTCCATTTTCTCGCATGAATGTCGTCTTACATTTCGATACTGCTTTTGTGCAACGTACAAATAGATAGATTTGTGTTTTGTAATGGCGATGATGATCCAACGTTATAGTTTAGCGCTCCATGGCCTGTTGGGAAGGCTTCTCGATCGCTGGGACCTTGCCGTTGCGAAAGTCCATTTCGCGCTTGGCCTGTCCCATCATGCAACTCGCGGTGCAACAAAAGACACAATTGGAAATCACTCGAGCAAAGTGAGCACCTATGTCGAGGGCTTCACTCTGGATGCAAATCGTTAGACAACTCAAAATGATAGAGGTGCAATAGATGCAGTTGTTGCACCGAATCAACCGAACGTCGTCCTGGTCCAGTCCCAGATTGTACTGTTTGCGAAGGACCAAGCTTGTCGCTGACGCTGCTGGACCGGGGCAAAAAAAAACCTCTAGGCACAAACAGGGGCACGGGCAGGTCTTTTCGCCACATTTCCCCGGTTGGCAGCAGCAGCATCCTCTGTAAAAGCCCTGGCAGCACTTGTAATCCGACAACCCGCTTCCGGGATTGACGTGTTCCAAGACCTGTTTGCGCATTTTCATCTGGGCGCACAACAAGCAAAACATGGAGGCACAGTAACATCCGGTTTCTTGACAGGGAGCCTGGCACAAGGTGATTTGGAACTTCTCGGGTTTGTCGGCGAAATCACCGTAGACGGTTCCGTATTTACCTTTGCCGAGCTCGTTTGGTTGGAGGGGTTCCTTGGAAAAGCAGCAAAAAACCATGATGATTGAGTATTAATTTCAATGAATTGGTAGGATTATCCGATGATGATAAGTGTTCTTTATGATCGTCGCAATCAATGTTGCCGTAATGTTCTTTTTTTTTGTGTGTTGAGATGCGGAGAATTCGCAAAATAATATCCAAAATCTGCAGAGTTCTTCTGCACGTAAAATTACCGTGCTTTCACAAAAGATTTTTGGCGACGCGTGTCAAGTTGGTGTCATGTAAAATTCCTGGACAAAAAAATAACCTTGAAGAATATCCGATATTCGCCTGAAAGAAATCATTGTTTTAAAAAGGAATATTCTTGTGCAAAGCTCATGACCATTGCTTGGTGTTCTCATTATTTGTTGACAATCTTGACATCTCTGTTCTTGATCTGCCTACCCAGCGACCTTCTCTTCTTATAGGGTGAAGGTTAATCATCCGTTCAGTGTACCATCCATACAAAACGGAAAAGCAAGAGTGAATCAAAAAAGTTTTTAAGATGACGGACGAAAAGTATAGAGATGAAGGACTCCAAACAAGCTTGTTCCAACAAGGTCTACGCACGCTTGTAGTGTATTCGATAGATATAGATTCGATGATTATAAAAAGAAGATAAAGTAATAAGTTTTGTTCTATTTTATTTTCACATCTATCAAAAAAAGTCAGTGGCTGGATATCGTTGCCGTTACCTTTCCAATGCTCTTCCGGCTCAGCATATGATCAACAGCATCGCAAATGGAATCCACACCAAGGAAGACGTGATTGGGGTCCAACAAAGCCTTGATCTTGCCATCTCCGTAGAGCTCGTAAAGACGGTCGTTGTAATCTCCAATTTCACCACTAGTGAATGCATCGCCCCAGACATTGCCAATAAGTTTACAATTCTCCCTCTGAAGGTCAAGGGTTGCCCCCGCTCCGGGACCGGCCCCAAAGACCTCCTTCATAATATCCTCGGGCACGTCTTCAATGCCGTGGGCATCCTTTTCAGTGTTGTGTGGGTATTGAGAAATGCTTCCCACCACTAGAATCCGCCCCCCATTGGCCATGTTGTCGTGTGCGGCCTTGAGAAGCTTTCCTCCGACACCCTCGTAACATATATCGATTCCTTGGGGGTATTCGGATTTGAGTACATCGTTCAGCGATTCTCGAGATAAATCGACTATTCGATCAATACATCCAAGGTCCTTGGCCACTTGCACTTTTTGGGTACTTCCCACCGTCCCAATGACAGTAGCTCCGGCATTCTTGGCGATCTGAATCGCAAAGTGACCCGTCCCACCACAGCAGGCAGTTACCAAGACTACGTCGCCCTTTTGAACAGGGCAGGTTCTTTCGAGGGACACGAGTGCCGTCAAACCAGAAATCCTGAGTGCCGCTAGCTCACCTGGAAGATTTGTTATTGCGTTGTCGGCTGCTCTCTTTTTTTCCAAGAAATCTTCCGAAAATTTGGTGCATCTGCGAACGTCGGCTCTGACGTATTCTCCATAGGTGCCCGCAGCAATAAGGACCGCCGTGTCTCCGGGTCGAAAATTGTTCGATAAAACGTTTCTTCCCACAGCCACCACGATTCCAGTGGCTTCGGCACCGAGCGGAAAATTCTTGGCATCCTCGCTGGCATTGGTGACGGAAAAGGTATTGGCACCCCCGTTGACACCAGCGGATTGGACACGCACCAAGATCTCATCAGGCTCTAGACGATCCAGTTCTTCCTGTAGCGATAAAGTGTGTGGACTGGCGGCGCTGCGAAAGGAATCCGATTTTCCCGAAGCGAGCAGACGCTGGAAGGATTTGGGCAGAAATGCTGTTGGATCACTCATGACAAAGTCGGTCAAGGATCTCGGTTTTCGACTGAGGAGTTCTTCCACAGTATCGGTAGTGGTATTGTACCAATTGAGGGTGGAAATGAAGGGTTCCATTCTTTCAATACCTGCTTCTGGCATTCCGGTATCTTGGAGGCCCTCTCGCACCGACATGTACTTCGATATGTACTTGATGGGGACCGAACGAAGTTTATTGACGGCGACACGAAATTCTTTGGTCCATGAATATCCTTTTGGTTTTGGACCTGTCAGTTCGTAGATTTTCCCGTGGTGGATTCTGCTTTGATGCTTTTCATTTCGATTGTTACTGTTTTCCTTATGATCATTCTCATTGGTTGGAGGTGATGACATCGTGGGTACAATGGTGGTTGTTTCCTCGTTGTCATTCCCAATGACCGACAACAAAATAGACTTAGCACACGCTGCAACATCCTCGCAATCAATCATGGCTAGTTCCTGATTCGCTGCCAACAAATGTTGTTGATGGATGGTTGTTTTCTTGGGTTGGTTGGCATCGATTCCAAAGAGTGGACCGCCCTTGGTGGGATCTAGCATTTGATAGAAGACGTTGGGACGCAGGATGGCGTAATTTTGGTTGGAAAAAAGATGAGGTAGTTGGGCCTCGATTTGTTTGTGGCTTTGGGCACCGGTAACCATTGAATTTTGGACCAATGGTTCCGCCGTCGAAAGCTTGACACAAAACATGTTGGGTGTTGCTGACGCTGACGCCGCACGGGCAATGTTGAGCTCAATATCGAGCTGGTTGGGAACGTTCCCACAGGCCAAAAAGAGGCACGCCTTTTTATTTGGATCGTGTGGAGCATTGTTGTCGCCGTTGTTGTTGCATACGGCACGACTAAAGGCATATTCGAGGCTTTGGGGATCTTCAAAGTCAGCCTCGATGATTTCCAAGAAATTTTGGTTGTCATAATTTTGAAACATCGATCTTGCCTTGCTAGCGTTTCGAACCAGTGCCACGACCTTGACGTTGTTTGTATTCTGATTTTCGTCGCTATTACCTTCGAATTGTAGCAGCTGTTTCACGAGTCGAGATCCAACCTTGCCAGTGGCTCCAGTGACAACGACAACTCCTTTGATTCCTGGAGTAAGTGCATCCACTACGGAAACGACATGTGTGCTTGCTAACGTAATCAAAATGCTGCAAATGAGCACTAATATCGACCAAAGACTCCTTTTGCGATTTTTCTTGTCTCTCATGATAATAGTCAAGTGAATATTCACAGTTGTTACGATTCTTGTGCCTCTTTTATGGTTGTTTTGTCTCTACTATCAAATACTACATCGGCAGGAAGATTATCTCAACTGAAATACCAGTGGAATTTGTTTCCATGACGACGACAATATCCTCGCAAAATTTGGCCTGTCCACCGTGCGTGTGTCTACCTCAGATTTTTCTCTCACAAAAACTCGATTCCCGAGTTCATTTTTTACCCTGACTCATTCACATCATTTTCTTTTCATCGATGTATTTTCCTTCCCAAATAGCACCAGGGGAAGCATCGATTAGAGGCATACAATAATGTTTAGAAGCATTGGATGATGGCAAAACAAACGAGACGTTAATCTGGAACGAATTTCGCATGTGGAATCTTGATGAACGAAGCAACAAAAACAAACAACAATAGGATTTTCGAAAGATGTTTTCAGTGTTGAAAATGACCGTCACGACAATTGCGTTGGTCGTTGCTCTTGTCCTTTCAAAGCAATCATGCACCACCACCGCCCTAGAAAGTGCTATGAGACGTCGTACCGTGCCCCCACAAAAAGCAAGACCAACACCCCCCGGCCCACCATCGCTGCCCAGCCTATTATCCAATGGACTTGGGTCACTCCCAATCATTGGGCTCGGAAAGGCAATCCCAGGAATTGGTGGCCCACCCCCACACGAGCGCATGCACCAATTGGCAAAAAGAGAGTATGGAGACGTTATGACTCTAGAAATGGGTCGTGAACCGTGGGTTATATTGAGCAGTCCAGAAGTCGTGCACGAGGCATTCGTGGTCAAGGCAAAAGAATTTAGTGGACGTCCAATGGTCCCATCCATGAGTATTTCTTCCAAGGGAAAGGGATTTGCGAGAGCAACGTTAGACCCTTCCTTGATCAAGTTGCGACAAAAGGCATTCGGAGATTTGTTTGATGCCAAGAGTGTGCAACGGGCGAGGGTACACTTTGAGGATGAAACACAGTGTCTAGTCGATTATTTGGTGTCGAGCTCTTCCAAGGGGGGCGGAGTCGAGATCCGACCAGCCCTCCGGCGTGCCGTTACCAACATGGTATTGCGGTACGCCTTTTCGGCTCGTGTGCCGTACAAGGAAGAAGATGTGCATTCCACAAGCACTAGAAGCAGCAGAAGAAGAACCAACATCAAACCAACGACAACATCGTCTACCATTTATACGGAGCTTGTGGACGTGGTGGAGGAGCTATGGGAAGAGCTAACTTCCACACAGACATTCCTGACCGACCTTGCCGTCGAACCCCGTCTTGCGGATGCGTATTACAAAGGCGTTTCTCCAATCCCATCATTGGTTCAACGACGAGATTCCTTGATTCAAAAACTAATATCGCAACGAAGAGAAGAACATCTAAATCGAGCAACAGCAAAGCGGCAGCAAAATAATTCGAAAACAACATCATCAAGTAGTGGTGGTGGTGAAGAACATCACAACAACAAGGATATGCTGGATGTTCTTTTGGAAGCATCGCTTCCCGAATCCGATGTAATGTATACACTTGTAGATCTCTTTGTGGCCGGCGTGAATACCGTCAGCACAACGCTCGAATGGATATTGCTCTTGACCGCAGACAAACCGCACTATCAAACAAGAGCTAGGAAGGACGCAATTATTCTTGCGAACCATGATGATGAATCATCGTCATTGTTGTACGTGGATGCTCTTATCAAAGAAACCCTGCGGTATAAGCCACCACTTTTGTTACCACGCAGATGCATTGCCGATACCATTATTGGGAATTTCCGAATACCCGCCGGTCGAGTCGTATTGGCAAACAACTGGTCACTCACTCGAGATGAGCATTGGTGGAAGAATCCGTATTCCTTCCGCCCGGAGCGATGGCTAGAAGAAGAAAAAAGCAAGGTTGATGTGCCCAAAAATGTTGGTGGTCCCGAATCCTGCAAGTTTATACCCTATTCGATCGGTCGGAGGGCCTGTCCGGGCAGCAAACTGGCCGAAGCGGAGCTATCCACTGCGGTGCAGGGGCTTCTTTGTTCCGTGTCTTGGTCCCGAATGGAACCCAGCATCGACCTTTCGGAGAATTATTCGCTTACTCTCTCCCCCACAAAAAGCCAGTCTCTGACTTTTCGACGTCTCAAAACGAAATGAAGGTTGGGTCAATTATTTGTGCTTTGCCAAATGCCCACCACAGTCGTTGCTGTGTTCACAAGGGCGCCAATGGTCGTTGCTGTGAGGCCTGCGCTAGTTAAAATAGTTCCAGCTAGAAAGAGTTTGAAGATATCCCTTGGTGACTTTACAACGATGACATGCCCGAACTTCTCGACGAACTTATTGTTCAAATACGCACCAACAGTTGCAAGAAAAACAACAAACGCTACTACCATAATGTAGGCACTTGAACAAGAAGAAGTTAAAACTACAAAACCGCAATACTACTCACGAACAGCAACGCAAAAGGTTGCAAACAACTTTTGTCAGGATCAAACGAGTCTTCTTGGTTTATGACGTCATGAAAAGAGCAAAAGTCTCTCCCCTATCTAGAGAAGATCATATTTCATATTCTAGATACATAAGTTCTGAAGAACGTTCTTTCTATTAACGTGTTGCTGTTTTTATCTATGGTGTTGGATGTGTTGAGCATATGATTATGAGCATTTGGCATATGGATCATATTTCGATTGCTCAAACACCAAAATTGTTATTGTTGGAATTGCTATCAGCAGAGGTGGAAGGAGCAACATATGGTGATGCACCACTATTCGTTTGCTGGGGCAACGTACGCAGTATTGCCAACACTATAATCTATCGGAGAAGAAGTATAGCTCCCAGGGTGGGATTGGTAGGATTCACTCTCAGTGGTTGCAAGAAATGGAGTAGCAATTATCGTTTGTTGTGGAATTGCAATCAGCTCTTAATCTTCTGTTGTTCATGGCGGTTGTACAAAGACCAAAACTCGGTTTCCCATGTATTTGATCGCGTGAAAAATATTGCCGTGCTTGGCAAGCAGTCTCAATTGCAATAACTTTGACACATGCATGTCAGAAGGTTTATGACTACTTGTAGATGGTAATTGCATCGTTATTGAAACTCAAAAAATTAGCTCATTCCAGCTCAGCCAACTGTATTTATTTTTTGATTGTGCTTTCATTATTGGTCCACTGCTATTCTACCAATAAATGTCTCCGGCACCTCGTTGTTGGGTACCATTGACAGGGCAGCCCGCTGCACTAATTCGTAGTATCCCGCCAGCCACAATCGCCCAGCTTCCTCAAAGACGGTTTCGAATCCCCGGAGTGGCGTTGGATGGATCTCCGTCTCAGAAACTACGTAGCGGATCTGGTTGCTGGTAGTAGTGACACCTACGAAAATATCGGTTCGAAACATGTCCTTGTGTCGTCCCAGGGTTTCTCCAATCGATATTACCCTGTCCCAATCGATCCATTCTGGTAGTGGTTGTGGGGGAGTGGGCTGCTTTTTGGAACTCTTCTTAACCGGCTTGTCGTAAATCAGATTCGTTCCGTTGCGGAACAACAATGCCTTGACACCATCTGTTCCTGGCCTCCAAACGGTCAACCACGCGCGGCCCCATATGGTAAATACCTTGAATTCCATTCCACCCTTGAGGAATGCTTCGTCATCATCGGTAATATCGTTTGTGGGTTGAGTAAAGCGTTCTTCCACTACAATTCCCGGTCGAACATGCCTCAACGCGTGTGATTCTAAGACCGTTCGTCCACATTTTTCTTGGACGATTTGCAAATTGGAAGAAAGATCGGAAGCAATTTCCTGTCGAGCATCATCTTTTTGAAAGGCCTTCATTTTCTTCTTTCCGTTTCCCACGTAGGTAGTATTTGTCGAAACATTGTTGTGGACGAGCCAAACGCCTCCGCTGCACGACAAATGCGTCGGCTTGGCGGCATAGTCCGATTCTTTTGGTAGCCACCGGAGAAGCTCTCGACTGACAATGTCGTTGGTTGAAATCGAAGCAGCGCCATACCTTACTGATGCGCGTTGTAGTAATTCTGCATCCTCGTAAAGTTCCGAAGCGTACTTGAGCAAATGCGTCCTTGGACCCTCGATCTTTAAGCTAGCATACGATGTAACAAGCCACCGCTTGAAGGCAACCTTGTCGACATAAAAACTCAAGGAGGGATGGATCGCATCTCTACGATATTCCAAGAGCTCGATCCAGGTTTCGTTCCCTTTCAGTCGTTTCGACAAATCAAAGTCTCGAAAGAGCTCAAATGATGGTGCTGTTCGAAATTTGGATGAGTGAGATTTGGTATTTTTGCTCTTGTCGCTATTATTGTCCTCTAGGCCAAAGCCTGCGAGATCGATTCCACCGGCAATGACAAAGGAATCAAAGGTGTATTTAGTCCGATTGAATCTTGGAGTGGTAGCATCGAGAAAGGTGTATGATTTATGTGAATTGCGGCCAACAATGTTATAGAATTCATCGTCCGCGTGATCTGTGGAACCCAGACTCCGGATGTTTCTAAGCGATGTCAGCACGGCGGCTATCAGCAAGAGGAGAATTGTTGGAAGCCTCGGTATTCCATCCCTATTGTTTTTGGACGCCATGGTATATGAATTTCCCGTTTTCTTGGAAGGGTTGACAGACAACCATACACACGGAAAGCCGAGATGGAATACAGAAGTATTGTAAGTTACATTCCAAGTTCAAAGAAAAAATGAACTTTCGAGAGATTCAAAATACCCTCGCAGTGTGCCTGCGCGGTTTGGCACGCTCGCGCGTACGCGCAGAGTATTCCCTTAAAAATCAAAAGAGTTTTTAACTTTTGAAGCATTTAATGTTACAATGGTTACGAATTTTGCCGTTTCTTCGTAAAGCTGATGGTGCATTTGGATGTTAAAAACGAATAGATCTCTTCCTTGGGTCGATCCATCACGGCATCGATTCGGTGCTCCAAGATACGGGCCCCCTTTTTGGTTAGCAGGAGCTCTTTCCCCTTCGGCTCCAGGAGTTCTGGTTCGACATGATCCCCATGAGATTTTTCTTGTTCGTCGTGCGACGATTGCTTGGATTCCTGAGAATGCCAGGAATCCCCAAACTCTTCGGATTCGTACTCTGTATCACTTACATCGTCGTATATAAAATATTCGTCTTTTTCGGGGAGATTCTTGAGGAGTTTTTCGTGAACCATTCGTCGAATCTTCTGCATCATCATGTTTTGCTGAATCTCCTCGGCCGAGAACCAGCATTTCTTTCTGTATTTTTTGCTGATGCGCGGGACTTCAATTTTCTTGTTCTTGGAATCCTCGAATGAGACTCTGGATGACCGCCTCTTTGGCAGATTCCCCGACGGCTTTTCTTTTCGGCCATCCTCATCATCGCTGTCGAGAAATGGAACGATACCAATTGCCTCGGCCAGAGGGTTAGCAGATTTTGGCTTTCTGTGCTTCCTTTCGATTGGAGGGCTTTCAAAAGCGTCGTCTTCTTTCTTAGACGAGACGGACCGCGTCTTCTTTTTTGTTGTTGATTCTAACCTCGAGATGTGGGCATCTGATACTTTTGCCTGGGCTACCATTGTTTTTTGCTAGGCATTTGTTGTTGACGAAATTTATTCTTGTTCTTCCGACCGAAGATTCCGCGACTTTCTCTTTTTTTTAAATGTTGAGGGTGTGAGTAGCCAGAAGAGGGAACATTTAAACGCATTTTTGGCAGCGCAGTGCCTCGCAAGTCGTAATGTAGTCGGAAATGCCCACGGAATGACGCTTCAAAGTCGACTTTGTCCGAACAACGAATAACGTTATGTTGTGAAAAATGCTGCGCAACCAAAAAAAAGAATAGTTTATGTAAAAGTCGTAACAAGAAAACGCTATCAAAATATCTCCCGGACAGACACTGATTATTCCCATGATCAGAGTCATTGAGTTTGTTGTCCTCAGGCTATTGAATTTTGTTGTTGTTGTTCAAGGACTCTGTGAATCACGGTTTCGGGCTATTTAAGCATTTTTTATCAAAAAGTGGAAGTGACTTCAATATGCCTATTCGTAAAAAGGACGGCAATTAACCTTAAGTATAAAACAAAAATGATTCCATAATAGTAGTTTATTCCTTAACCTCTGATGACCTAACTCAAAACATTCACTCAAGAGACAAATCAAGGAATCCCACCAAAGTGTGTTGGTGCGTATTCTGCTTTGAAGAACAACAGCCATCACATCACCCAAGGAGGCATCTTAGTGACCCGTGTGGCAACCAGCAATGAGTGCTGGCAACACCTGAGCCCAAAACTCAGTGAGTGTTGGGGTGCTGGTGGGCCTTGTGCTGCCACCCCCTCTGGCTGCATTGCCCAGTGAGGC
>Ga0115013_10000220_pt1 | contig 37357 bp, 25 predicted proteins | sample SouAtlMetagenome_2_FD_88686 | JGI IMG/M metagenome (GOLD analysis project Ga0115013, IMG submission 88686) | Marine eukaryotic phytoplankton communities from Atlantic Ocean - South Atlantic ANT15 Metagenome | ecosystem: Environmental > Aquatic > Marine > Oceanic | place: South Atlantic Ocean...
CCGAGAATAATCAGCGTGTCATCGAAAAGCCCGCGCTCCTTGAGATCTCTAATTAACGCGGCCACCGGTTTGTCCATCGTGGCACATTTATTCGTCAGACCATCGCGGATATCTTCCTTCGGATTAGTCCCGTGGAAATCCCACCCCCAGTCGAAGAGCTGCACAAAGCGCACACCGTCTTCAGCGAGACGACGGGCCAGAAGGCAGTTGTTGGCGAAGCTCGACGCTCCAGGTTGCGCACCATAATTCTCGAGCGTCTTCTTCGATTCCTTGGAAATATCCATCACCTCCGGAACCGACATCTGCATGCGGAAAGCCAACTCGTATTGCGCCATGCGGGTAAGCGTTTCAGGATGAGCAAAGTCTTTTGATGCCGCTTCGTTGAGATCACGCAGAGCATCTAGACTGGCACGACGCAAACTCCGGTCCATTCCAGGCGGGTCGGAAACATAGAGAACGGGATCCCCTTTCGAGCGACACTGCACCCCTTGATACACCGATGGAATAAAGCCCGATCCAAAGGAGCTCTTCCCGCCATTCGGCTGCACTCCGCTAGAGATCAACACTACGTAACCTGGCAAGTTTTGGTTTTCTGATCCCAAGCCATAGGTCGTCCATGCTCCGAAGGTCGGACGTCCCGGCTGCTGGAATCCGGTATGCACGAAGAGTTCGGCCGGCGCGTGATTGAAGTGATCCGTCGTCATCGAATTAATGATGCAGAAGTCATCGGCAAGATCGTGAAAATGCGGGATGGCATCGGACATCCACATGCCATTTTTGCCATACTGCTTGAAGGTGCGCGGGCTGCCCATCAACTTGGGCGTTCCCGAGGTAAAGGCGAACTTCTTGCCCTTGATGTATTCGTCGGGACACTCCTGTCCATCGCGCTTCACCAACTCCGGTTTGTGATCCCACATGTCGAGATGTGGCGGCGACCCGGTAAGGTGCAGATAAATCACGCGCTTCGCCTTGGCTGCTTGAGGCGGCAATTTCGGCAGGAGCGGATTGCTCGGCGCTTCCAACGCCATGGCATCAGTCGCCAGCATATCGCCCAAGGCAACTCCCCCGAGCCCAATGGAGCATTGTTTGAAAAAGTGCCGCCGCGTTTTGTATTGCAGGCTTTCGAGTTGTGGGTTCATCAGATTAGAAAAGTAAGACTTTAGCGTTTCATTAAAGTCTCATCGAGATTGAGCAGGACGTTGGCGACGACAGTGAGAGTGGCGAGATCAGCGGCGTTGGCTCCCTTCGGAAGCGGGCCGATAGGATTGGTTGCCATCTCTTGAGCAAGCTTCGTGTCAGCGGAGTATCTGACACGAGTGGCATCGTAAAGCGAGATGAGTCGCGTTCTTTCAATCTTGGTCGGCGGACGAGAGAGAGTGAGTTGAAATCCAAATTCGATCTGCGCTGCCAAGTCTCCCTCCTGCACCGACATGCGACGCGCCAGGGCCTGGGCGGCTTCGATGAAGACCGGATCATTCAAAGTCACGAGCGCTTGCAGGGGTGTATTGGTGCTGCCACGTCGCACTGTACAAACTTCGCGGTTCGGCGCACCGAAAGTCGCCATGGAAGGATACGGACTGGAACGACGCCAACTGGTGTATAAGCCACGACGGAACTTATCCTCACCCGCACTGGTCTTCCAATCAGTTCCGCCGCCAAAGGCCGCCTTGAGCCCGAGATTAGGCTGAGGCGGACGAACCGGTTGGCCATACATTTTTGAACTGAGCAAGCCTGACGCCGCCAGCGCCTGATCGCGGATCATTTCTGCGGAGAGGCGCACGCGAGGACCACGTGCGATGAGGCGGTTGTCCGGATCGCGAGCGGCCATTTCATCGGTTACGTGAGAGTTCTGACGGTAGGCCGACGAGGTGACGAGGAGCTTGAGGAACTTCTTCACGTCCCAGCCTTCCTTCATGAATTCAATTGCCAACCAATCCAACAACTCTGGATGGGAGGGCCGCTCACCCTGCGAGCCAAATTCCTCACTAGTCAAAACGATGCCGACTCCGAAAAGATTTTCCCAAAAGCGATTCGCAACCACGCGGGCGGTGAGCGGATTGTCTTCGTGCACCAACCACTTGGCCATGGCCAGACGGTTGGGCTCCATTCCTTCGGGCAGCGAACCAAAAATTGCAGGAACCCCGGGCCCCACCTCTTCACCATGGCTTTTATAGTTTCCTCGAAGGTGAACATGCGTCTTGCGATGTTTATTCTTTGGTAAATCGCGCATGATGGGAACCGTGGTGCCGGGCTTAAGAGCGGCGATCTGCTTCTTCAAGGCGGCGATCTTTTCACGCGATCGCAGCGCAACAGGGTTGACTTTGACATAGTGGGCAAAGAGGGCCGCCTTTGCATCTGCGTCGCGCTTCGCGGCGGGTACGGCAAGAATGGCGGCAATCACGTGTGGCACGACAGGCGCTGGCTCGGCGGCGTCGGTGACTGAGATGCGAAAGCGGCCGATCGCATGGTTGGGATACATCTGAGCCAGCCCGATCTTCAACGAGCCTCCGGGCAGAGGCTTGGCGAGGCGAAAGACCGCATGATGATCTTTGCCGGTCGCCCCGCCGACCGCCCAACCCGACTGGCTGGCCGGGCTGCCGTTGATTGCCAACAAAGCACCGAAATCCTTCTGGTCGTACGTGGCCGAGGCGCTGGCAAAACTTCCGCGCTGCGCGCCGTCGAGCGCCACCGCCTGTTCGCGCTTCGGTGCTTTGGCAAAGGTTTGTTCCCAAACCGGGACACGTTTTCTGTCGAGCACGGAGAGCTTGAAGCCGTCGAGCCGACTCTGCAGATTATTATCGGTGCGGTTCCAAACGGCGAGCCGCGATAAATCGTATTCGGCACCGAGGTCTACCTCCCAATAGGGAGCCTTGTCGCCATCGTTGGTGTGGCTGGTGCTTTTGGCCGTGAAAATGCCATTGGTGTTACCATCGATGGCGAGGCGCGCGTCGCCGCCGTATCCGGTGGTGCTCTGTTTGGCCTTGCCCTTGAGGGCGACATTGACACCCGAGGCGTCGAAGGCCTGCACCTCGGCGACATGGATGATCCTGCCGTTGCCTGGAAGATCGATCCGCACGAAGCGGCCGCGTTTGCTGTTCGAATTACCGCCACTCGAAAGCGCGACCTCGTTGAGGACGAAGTTCTCCTTCCGACCGGGTCCGCCGCCGTCGAGTTTTTCGTAAGCGAGGGCTTCGATCTTGAGTGCAGTGATCTGTTTCAAATTGCTGCTCGCCTCAATCGAGTAGCCATCGGTCTTAGCCGCCTTACCACTGACCAACACCGACTTGTCACTGCCGAGTTCAAAAGTCGCGCCCGAGGTCGCGGTCATTTTCGTCGGCGCCAGCACCTGCCATTTGGTTGGATTCGATTTCAGGCCAGCCTCCCACTTTGCCATCTCGGCGAGATTGGCGGTATCAGGAACCAGAGCCGCTTTTTCGAGAGCCGCGACCTCTGCTTCCAGTTTTGCGCGCTTCCCGCCATCAGCCGACACATTGATTGTCGGCGCCTCGTTCCGGCGGTCGGCGTCTTCCGATTGGTTGAAGATCGAAAACATCTGGAAATACTCCGCGTGCGTAATGGGATCGTATTTGTGCGTGTGACATTGCGCGCAGGCCGCGGTCGTTCCCATCCAGGTTGCCATGGTGGTATTCACGCGATCGACCACGGCAGCGTTGCGAAATTCCTCATCGCTCGTTCCCCCTTCGTTATTCGTCTTGGTATTGCGATGAAAGGCCGTCGCGATCAATTGATCCTCGGTGGGATTGGGAAGCAGGTCCCCGGCGATTTGTTCGATAGTAAATTGATCAAAGGGCATGTTGGCGTTCAGCGCGCGGATGACCCAATCGCGATACGCCCAGATTGTGCGTCCGGGGTCGTCGGCATAGCCCGCCGAGTCCGCATAGCGTGCAAGGTCTAACCACGTCCTTGCCCAATGCTCACCAAAGGCCGGCTTGGCCAAGAGGCGGTCGACCAGATTTTCGTATGCGTCCGCGCTTTTGTCCGCGAGAAATACCTCCACCTCTTCCTTCGTCGGAGGCAACCCGGTGAGATCCAAAGAAGCACGTCGAATCAGGGTGTAAGGATCCGCTTCTTTCCGTGGAGAAAGCCCCTCTTTTTTTAAACGATCCAACACAAAGGCATCAATGACATTCCGCACCTTCCACGACTGGCTTTCCACTTTGGGCACCTCCGGACGCACCGGCTTCGCATAGGACCAATGAAGCTCGTAATTCGCACCCTCCTTAATCCACTGTTTGAAAAGATCGACTTCCTCTCTCGAAAAGCGCTGCCCCTTCCCCGGAGGTGGCATCATGTCATCCTCGTCGTCCGTCACGATTCGGTAGATCAACTCGCTGTCCTTGAGATTCCCCGGAACGACGGCGGCAAAGCCCTTCCTCTCGTGCAAGGCCCCTTCACGGGTATCGAGCCTCAGCTTCCCCTTCCGATCCTCCTCATCCGGCCCATGGCAGGCGTAACAACGGTTCGACAGAAGCGGACGAATGTCTTCGTTGAAACTGACTTTGGCACGGGCGGCAGGAAGACAGCAAACGAGGGCGAGAATTGACCGGAAGAGCATCAGGACTGAGTTCACAAAGATCTACCCTACAGATACGCCAAGCAATAGCCCAAAATTTCGGAGATCTGGGAAATCTCCGGACGAAAAAAGCGACAGTAAGTTCAGCGACTATAAGATGCTGACCTCGACCTTCAACAAGATTACTCCTTAAGAGAGACGAGGTATTCGATGAGATCGGTGAATTGACCGACGGTGAGGGTGCTGGCGAGGCCGGGAGGCATCATGGAGCTTGTTTGGTGGTCGCGCTTCTTGATCTCGACTTCTTTGATCTTGGTCACGATGCCGGCAATATTGCGAAGGTCGATCACGCCGTCCTCCTCCCTGGTCACAAAGCCCATGTGGACTTTTTTATCATTGGTCGTGATCAGCTCGGTTTGGAATCCCTGAGCTACAACGGCGTTGGGATCGAGAACCGACTGAATAAGGTAATCGCGCGTGAATTTACTTCCGGCAGAACCGAGGTAGGGACCTTTCTGTTCCGCCTTTTGGTCGATGGCGTGGCAGGCAATACAACCCTGGCGAAGATAGAGGGCCTTGCCGTTGGCGACGTTCCCTTTCTGAGTCATGGCCAGTTTGTTGACTTCGGCAGGCTTCACCTTGTCGACCGTCTTTCCGCCGCTGGCCTTGGCTTTGGCGAGGAGTTCCTTGGTGTGTTTGGCCACTTCAATGAGAGTGTCGTTATCGCTGTTGATGGCATTCTCGATCTGCTTGTCGAAGCCGGTCATGCGGAGATCGGCGAGAGCGAGGAAGAAGCCTTCTTCACGGGGGTTCTTGGCGACCATTTTCATGATCTGACCTTTGGGGCCCTGCTTGACAAGCGGACTTTGCGTCATGGTCAGGAGCGAACGCCAGGCGACGCGACTTTCATAGACACTGCCCTTCGCAGCGATCTTGCGGATGTCTTTGAATTGAAGGAAGAGTCCGCCGCGATTGGTGAACTCGGAGATCTCGCGTTCCAAATTAGCAGGATCGATTTTCGTTTCCAACCAGTTTCCGAGGACCCCGATTTCATTGGCAATCCCCTTTCCGTCCGGAGCTTTGGATATATTCCGCAAGGCTGCCACCCGAACATCCCAGGGACGTTTGGTATCCTTGGCAGCAGCAGTCAGGAGCTGCACCTGACTTGGATTAGGAACAGCCGCCATTAGCGCGAGATCGACCGGATCCTGATCACCAAGGTCGAGCTTGGTCACGTCGATACGATTCTTACCAAGAAGCCCGAGAGCTTGCATTTGGTCGTCTTTTTTGAATTCGGAGAAGGCGCCTTCGAGAGCTTTCTTGATAGCGGGAGTTTCACTCCATTCTTCGACGAAGAAATATGGACCGCGGTCGTCGGGGCGAGTCCCCCACCAAAATTTCAAATCCCACGGCCCTTCCTTGTGGTAGAGACGAGCGAGGGCACCGAAGAGCGGAATCTTATTTTTGCTGGTGGCTAGTTGAGCGATAAGGGAGGAAATGACGCTGGGATTGTGAAGACGCTGAATTGCCTGGAGAGCAACGGCATGGTCGGTATTTTTCAGGAGCACGTCGATTTCGGCGATCGCAACGAGAGCCTGAATGCAGGTGTGCTTGATTCGCTCATCATTGGTGACGGTCGCCAAATTGATGAGAGCCTCGGAACTTCCTGACGCTTTCTGCCCCAGACGCATCAGACCAATGACAGCCTGTAGTTGGAGGCGAGGAGAAGAACTGCCAAGGAGTTTTGAAAAAGTATCGGGAGAAACTTTGCCGAGACGTCCCTTGCGGTCGCCGAGTGCGCGGAGGACGAATTCACCCAAATTGGGAGCTGCAAGACCACAGGCCTTCAAATTTTCGATTACCTTGTCATCTTTCAATTGCGCAATGGTGAAGATCGACGCGACGCGACTGGCCTTGCTGTTCTTTTTGTCGCCCACGACGGCAATGAGACCTTCGACAGCCTTAAAATCTTTCCGGGAGAGAAGCTCCCGTTGGGCTTCGAGACGACGCACCGCGGAGGGATCTTTGTGAAGCGCAACCAGTTGGGCATTTGAAAGCTTGGCGAACTTGGGAAGCGGGGGAGCTTTGAGACCTTTCTTGACGATCTTCTGAAGCATGCCGACTTTCTCGCCTTTGCCGGCGAATTTGAATCGACCATCACGCCAGTCGCAGACGTAGAGATTGCTGCTGCCGTCGACATCGACATCCACTGCACGAACGAGGTCTAGGAAGATGGACTCTTCCGCTTTGAAGTCGGCGCCTTTTTCGGTGAGAGCATCGTGGTAAATCTTACCGGTAGTCCAATCACAGTTGAGGAACATCTCCGGGAGACCGGGCTCGGCAAGATAAAGAGCCCCGGTGCCACTTCCACCTCCAAGATCGAGCATGGGCTTAACCGCTTCGCCTTTAAAATTCTTATAGAGACGCGGATAGCCGTGATCCGATCCATTGGTGAAATGATGCACGCGGATGTTCCATCCTTTTCCGTCGTTGGTGTTGTCGCGGGTGAAGAGATCAAGTGTCGGACTGATCGCCACGTCGCAGATGTTGCGGGTGTTATAGGAATAGACTTCCAACTCGGTGCCATCGGGACGCACCCGGGCTACTCCCCCGCCGTGTAATCTTACGACTTTGCCATCGGTGCCTTTGGTGTCTTCCATGCCAAAGTCACCCACTGCGATGTAGAGCCAGCCATCAATGCCCATTCGACAACCATTGGTGGTATGATCCGATCCACGGGGATGGCGAAGACCGAATCCAATATTTTCAAGAAGGACTTTGTGTTCATCGGCCACGCCGTCTCCTGTGGTGTCGCGGAACGAGCTGAGAAATGGAGGATGAATGAGATACAGCGTGTCGCCAACGAAGTGCCCTCCCCTCGGGCTGTCAACGTTGGGCACAAAATCCTTAAAGCTGTCCGCCTTGCCGTCGCCATTGGTATCGCGGCAGGAAACAATCTTACCCATGTTCTTCTCCTTGCCGAGCGAGCCGTTGTAGTCGACCGAGACATACACCGTCCCATCAGCGGCGGCGGTGAGTGCGGTCGGGTACTCGACATCGAAGGGTTCGGCCCAATTACTGAGTTCGAATTCGGGGGGCAAGGCGAGAGCCGGAGCGGCGAAGAACAGGAGCAGGGATGATTTCATGGAATGGTGGAACTTAAGACGGAGAAAGTTGATTGATTCTTCCAATGAGCGCGAGATACCAGCATTGTTCGCGCATGCGCAAAGCGTTTTTACTCGGAGCCGGACTGGGGACTCGCCTGAAGCCCCTCACCGACACCCTGCCAAAGCCCCTCATTCCCTTCGCCAACCGGCCTTTGATCACCCATGTGATGGATCACTGCATCGCGGCCGGTATCACCGACTTTGCGATCAACACCCACCATCTCGCCGAAGCCTGGGATGTAGCTTTTCCCGACGGAACCTACCGCGGAGCCTCCCTGTCCTTCTTCCATGAGCCCGTCCTACTCGAAACCGGCGGCGGTATCAAAAATATCGAAGAGTGGATCAATGGTGACCCGATTCTCGTCTACAATGGCGACATCATCACCGACCTCCCAATCGACCGCCTTATTACGGGCCACATGGGCTCGAATAATACCGCCACGCTCGCGGTGCAGCCCCACGGACCCGCTCTCCACCTCGCCATCGAGGGCCGCCGAATTACCGACATTCACGGCAAAGTCGCGGAATTGACCGGAACCCATCAATTCACGGGAATCTATTGTATCGATCCGGAAATTCTCGATCTCATTCCCGCCGGAGAGAAAATCTCCGTGATCCCGGCCTTTCTGGAATTGATCAAGCGCAATGAGCTCGGCGCCTACCTCGTCAAGGGCGAACCGAGCTGGCTCGATCTAGGCATACGCGAAACCTACCTCGAGGCCAGCTTTGAAATGACTCCAGAAATCCACCCCACCGCGCAGATCGACGGGACCGTCACCAATAGCTGGGTCGACGGGAATTGTCACATCGAGGAAGGCGCTACCGTGGAAAATTGCATTCTCTGGCCCGGAACAACGGTTTTGCGGGATGCGCAATTGACAAATTGTATCGTTCACAGCACTTCCCCCGCAGCTGGTCGCCATCTCGACGCCGACCTATAAATCTTATCACACCTCACGATGCCAGCCGACACTCTCCTCACCGCCGTCCGCGCTCACCTCGACCTCGCTCCCACACACAAGGTTCTCATGGAGCCGATTCAGAAGGGAGCCTCCGGCCGTACCATCATCCGGATCACCGCCGAAGACCATCCGAGCTTCATCGGGGTGCACTACACTCTCGAACGTTCCGACAACGCTAACTTCCTACCTGTCGCGGATTTCCTTACCGCTGCCGGGCTGAACATCCCAAAAGTTCTTTATGACAATGTCCGCCGTCAGGTTGCCCTCGTCGAGGATTTGGGCGATACCGACCTCCTCTCGATGAAGGACAGTCCCTTCGAGGACCGTGAGCCCTTTTACCGTTCCGCCTTTGAGCAACTCGACACACTTCTTTACACTCGCCCACCAAAGGACTTCGAACTCCAGCCGATTTTCGACGAACCACTTTACCATTGGGAGCAGGATTACTTCCTCGAGCACTACGTCTGCACTCATCTTGGAAAAGACCCGGAAGCTCTCCGCGACGACCCCGCCCTGGCCGCTCTTCGCAAGCGCCTCGGCGCCACCGCGCCCCACATGATTCACCGCGATTTCCAATCGCAAAATCTCCTCCTCAAGGACGGCAAGGCATTTATGATCGACTTTCAGGGACTTCGCATGGGCCGCCAAGAATACGACCTGGCCTCCCTCCTCTACGATCCCTATATGAATCACTCCAACGAGGATCGCAACAAGATGCTCGAGCTTTGGGAAGACGTCACTGAAGACGCCCCCATCGAACCACTTCTCAGGGACTGCGCCACCCAGAGACTCATGCAGGTCCTCGGAGCCTTCGCAAATCTCGGTCACAATAGCAATCTCCCTTGGTATCTTGAGCAAATCCCCGCCGCCGAGGCTTTCCTCAAGGAACTCATTGACGACACCCCGCTCGAAGACTCCCTGGGTCCTATCCTCGACTAGTGATCTGAGGACTGCTAGGGATGGCCTCAGTGAAACGCTTCTCCTCACCTCTCTCGACCTTTGTTATTCCGGTTCTGGCCGGGTTGCTGATGGCGTGGGGAATCGGATATCTGCCTTTCCTGGCCAAACTGGAGTATTCGGCTTTTGTGTTTCCAAAGAAGTTTTCCACAGATCCTCATCTCGCTCTTCAAGATATTGAAACCGAGAAATTCGTCGTAAGCGTCTACGACATCAGCTCCAAATATAGTCCGAAAATTAACTTGGAGTCCTACGCCCTCGACAGTGAAACAGCCGCCATATTTGGGCGCTCTGACCTCACCCCAGCCAACTGGGTATTCCTCATCAACAGCATCCGGGAGGCCGGTGCCAAACATTTGGTCATCACGCAATCCTTGTCATGGGAGAATACCGACGAGTTGGTTTTGCGGGCGATCCAACACGAACTGTCACAACTGGAGTCCTTCGCAATAGGGATTGACCTTCAACGAGGTCCCATCACTCAGGAATTTCCAAGATATTTGAAGGGATCAGTCATTCAATCCCCCGAGGACGCCGTCCTTGATGAAATCCCCAGAATCAATCAAATCGGATCGCAGCCATCGATCGAAGCTCCGATTTACGGCTTTACCCAACTTGAGAACATTCACCCTGATGAGGAGAGTAACACGATCGAACTACCGCTCTTAGTTCGCTGGAATGACAAACTGCTCCCCTCTCTCGAGTTAGCGTCCCTCATGGCTCAAAATAGGTCGGATCCTACTAACGTCTTCTGCCTTCCCGGAAAAGCGCTCCTCCTAAAGGGCCAATCCCTAATCATCATCCCAATCGACAAAACGGGACGCACCTTGATTCCTCTAAAAAACCGCAAACCTCTCTCTCCCGTGAAATTACTAGAATCACCGGAGAATACTCCTCCCATCGTAGCCCTGATTCCAGAAAACAGCTCCCTTCAATTACAACAATTTCCTTTTTCCATCCAATACCTAGATTCTCTCAAGCCGCAAAGAGCCTCGGACCGCTACTTCCGCCTTCCCTTCTGGAAAGAGACCGCCTTCCTCGGCATCTTCGTCCTTATCCTCCACCGCCGAAAATGGTGGCTCTCCACCGTCGCCGCGCTGACCTACTTCGTCTTTCCCTTCAGCACCGGCGAATGGCTCCTCTTTTCCCCTCCCCTCACCGCAGCTATCGCCTTTACCGCTCTCAAAATCCGCGGCACCAGAGATCCAATCGAAGACTCCACACCCTCCGAGTCTCCGGTTGAAACCGAAGAACCGGGGTTCGGGATCTTCGACGCGCTCCCTGAGGCCACGGTCAAAGAATCCGAAAAATCCCCGACCAACAAGCTCCCGAAGCGCCATTCCTCCTCCAGTCGTCAGGCCACGTCCTCCAGGGATCGCCTCGCAAAAAAGAAGCGCGCTCACTAGTCGCGAGCTTTCCGCTTTCCCCCTGCCAATTGACCCGCTAGTCATAAGCCATGCGCGACGACGTTCAGCAACTGCTTAGCCTTCAGAAAATTGATCAGACGATTCAATCCCTCAACAAGGAACTCGTCAAAATCCCCCAACAACAAGAAGCCGCCAAGGAGCGTCTCGCCAACGACACTGCTGCCGTCGCAGCTGCCAAAAAGGCTTATCAGGAAAACGAAGTTGCCATCAAAAATGTCGAACTCGACATCGGCACCCGCAAGGACACCGTGACCAAGCTGAAGAACCAACAATTCGAAACAAAGAAAAACGAGGAATACACCCGCCTCGGCAGCGAAGTTAACCGCTACGAAGAACAAATCGACGAGTTCGAAACCCAGGAGCTTGAACTCATGGAAGTAGCCGACCAAAGAAAGTCCGACATCGCAGTAGCCGAAGAGGCTCTCGGAAAAACCCAGGCCCTCGTTGACGAAGAAATCTCCGGTCTCGAAGACAGGGCTACCCAGTATAAGGAACAACTCGCCGAAGCTGAAAGTCAACGCGCGCAGGCCGCCGAGGGACTTGAAGAGGATCTCATGGACACCTACACTCGTCTTTACGACAAACGCGAGGGCGCCGCCGTCGCAGCAGTCACGCGCGAGCGCAGTTGCAAGTCCTGCCACGTTCAAGTCACCCCGGCTACCTACGCCCTCGCACAATCCGGCGCAGCCATCTCGCACTGCGACAACTGCGGAGCGATCCTTTACCCCGAGTGATTTTTAAAATCATCCAACGCAGCCGAGAAATCCGGCCCGCGAAATTCGAAGCCTTCGCCACTTTTACCGTGCCCACCAGCACCGAATCCCATTGGCTTACCCGGCTTCGAGTCACCAACTAGCTTGGTCCTCATTCAATTCTCGAGCATCTGCCAGCAATACCACTGCATCCTCGGGAGGTGGAAAGGACCCTTGAATTGGTTCCCTTTCACCGTCGATGACACCCGTCCATCACGATGGAGATAACCAAACCATTCTCCATGCTCTTCGTCAGGAAAGGTCTTGTGGGCATAATCGTGAATGTCGCGGTGCCATTGGGCATACTTCTCATCTCCGGTTAGCCGATACGCTAAAAGAGTCGCGATAATGGCCTCGCACTGGGGCCACCAGAACTTCATGTCATGCCAATACTCCTGCACCGGTTTGTCGTAAACATCCTTGAAGTAAATAATCCCGCCGTGCTCTTCGTCCCAGCCGCGCTTCCACATGTAGTCGAGCATGCGACACCCCAGATCGATCAAACCCGCATCATTTCCGCGGCGCTTTGCTTCGTCCAAAATAAACCAAGCCCCCTCGATGGCATGTCCGGGATTCAAAGTCCGCTCTTCGATATGATCAATGACCCCGCCATCCATCCCGATTACTTCCATTACACATTGGATGTCGTCTTTCACGAACTCCCGAATCTCTTCGATGAAGTCATCGATCTTTCGCTCCGCCAATCGACATCCTCCATTCGCCACCAAAACCTGCGCCACCTGCAAAAAGATCATCGGAACTCCGATCCCTTTACTCAACCGTTCACCGGTTGACTTGGGCTCCCCCGGAGAAACCCGCCCTTCAGCGTAATCCATGCACTTCGCGAAGAGCGCCCGGGCTTCTTCAATCCAAGAATCCTCGCCCGATGCCTTGCCATAAGCTGCAAAAGCCATAATCGCGAAAGCCTCAGAGAAAAAATACCGCCGCTTCCGCAAGGGCTTCCCTTCCCGCGTCACCAGAAAAAACATCCTCCCGTCTTCATCGAAACAATGCTCCTTTAAAAACTCAACCCCACTCTTGGCCGCCAACATCCACTCTTCGCGCTTCTCCACCGTATTACAAAGCGTCGCCAACATCCAAGCAAAGCGACCTTGCAACCAAACCGACTTATCATCGTCGATCAGACTCCCGTCACGATCTCGCATCGCAAGATACCCACCGGATTTTTGATCAACAACCTCCGGCAACCAAAATGGCAGAGTGTCATCCAACAAACTCGTCCGATAAAAATCCCGCAACCCACTTAGCTCTTCTTTCGAATATCCGCTCATTACTTTTTCTGAGTCCAAATTGTCAGCCCGACAACCTCCTCATCAGTCGCCCGCAGCACGAAGCCCAATACGATTCCCGACACTAAAGTCGTCAGGAATCCCACGGCCCCATAAAGCAAAGGCATTATATTAACAACGCCGGCTTCATTTAGGAAATACACCATCACGACACTCGCTACACCACTGATTAATGCCAGCAGTCCGGCTCGTCCATTTGGCCTCCGTGAAAAGATCCCCAAGGCGAACAAGCCACCCAAGGGCCCGAGCGCAAAGCCAATGAAGCGATTGAACAACATAAACACGCCATCGGTTCCCATTTTCGCAAGAAGACACGACACTCCAATCCCAACAACCCCCAGTGTAATCACGACCCACTTCGCCACTTTGAGCCTTCTCTCATCGGAGCTTTCAGGCTTGAGCAAGCGCCCATAAACATCCGTCACAAAAGCCGTTGCTACCGAATTTAAAGAACTCGAGATCGTTGACTGCGCCGCCGCGAAAACTCCTGCGATAATTAAACCCGCTACCCCAACCGGAAGATTCTGCATGATGAAAAACGGCAGCACACTGTCCGTCTTCGGAAGCGCCGGGTCCATCAACTCGGGCTTGCTTTGGTAAAAGACATACAGGGCGGTTCCCAGACCAAAGAAGATCGCTGAGCCAACCAGAACCATCACGATATTCATCCAGAGCGACTTCGCCGCTTCCTTCTCGGAGGAAGTCGTTACGTAGCGCTGTACCACATCCTGCCCCGAGGTATACGACGGCAGGTTCGCCAACATAAAGGCCACGAACAACACGAAGCCCGAAGTCGACTCCTTACCGATTGAAATATCGCTCAGGCTCCAACTTGCCGCAATCCCTTTCCCCTGCTGACTCATCGCCGAGCCAATCGCCCCCATCCCACCATCCACTTGCGAAACAACCAATCCAAAACACAAAAGCGCACCCCCAATCAACACAATCGCCTGAATCGCATCGGTCCAAACCACCGCCTCAATCCCTCCCATCACGGTATAAATTACACATAAAACTCCAATCACGGTGATCGCCGCGTAGATATCGATATTGGTCACACTCGAAAGCGCGAGCGCCGGAAGATAAAGTACAATCGCCACCCGTCCGACGTGAAACAACATGAAGGTCACACTCCCGACCACCCGTGTCGCAACATTGAATCGTTTTTCCAAATACTCATAAGCGGTTGTAATATTCAGATGCCGATAAAAGGGCAGGTAAAACATTACCACCAAAGGCACAATAAGCAGAATCGGCCACTGCCCGATATAGCCATTCCAATTCGTGGCATACGCCGTCCCCGGCACCGCCATGAAGGTGATCGCCGACAACATCGTCGCAAAGATTGATAGCCCGGCCACCCAGAAGGGAACCTTTTGGCCACCGCGGAAATAGGCTTCGGTTGACGAAGCGGCCTCCCTCTTCATGAACCAATATCCAATCGCCACCATCCCCAAAAGATAAACAACAACCACGATCCAATTTACTACTCCGAAACTCATCTTCGTTCCTCCCACTTCCGCGATGAGGACCTGCGGAGATCTCACTCCCGGCATAATCTCACCCGTCGGAACAATCACCTTCCCATCCCAAAACACCACCGGAGTCGTCACCGGCGCAAAAAACCTTTCAACCGGCAAACTCCCAGCCTCGGCCCAGCAATCCGTCACGGTGTTGTAGCAAAGAATCGAAGCCGGAAACCCCGGATGCTCCATCCCCTGCCCATTAATCGCCGGTCGCGCGGCAACTTGCTCCCGCAAAAACTCCACCGGCACACCTCCCAGCATCAACAAAGAGCTCGCCCCCGCCGGCACCACCATCGACGGAGCCGCCGATCTTGCTTCAGGAAGATCCGCCAGTTGCTTCCACGTTCCCTCAGCAACATTCAACGACCAGCAATCCTTCAAAAAATCCAATCCAAAAATACGATCCTCTTGCTCCTCTTCACCCTCCGCCAAATCCCGACCACCGAAGAGATAAAACTTCCCACCCTTCCCGCCACCAATGGCATACATCCGCCCACGAGCTTCCTCCGGCCAACCGAGTTCATTCCACTCCCCCTCGCTGAAGCGATACATCATTCGACCAGTCGCTTCTCCATTCGTTCCCGCTCCAACCAAAATATCCTCACCCACCATTCCGGCTACTCCTTCGGCAATGGACTCCGGCAATGGCGCTTTCTTTTCAAAACTCAATACTCCCCCCGACATCGTCACCTCTAGAACATCCACAACACATCCCTCATCATTCTTTCCACCCATGAACCAACTGGTCCCACTCTTCAAACTCACCGACATGCCATAGCCGATCTTGGCCGGCAACTTTACCTCCGACACCCGCCACTCCCCACCTTCCTTTAAAGGCAGAACATAGACCGTATCGTAGTAAACTTTCTTTCCATCTTCCCAAGGCCGTCCCTCCGGAAAATTCGCACCCCCGGCAACCACGAGAAATTCCTCGGCGCCCTCCTTCACGATCCCAGAGTAGACTCCGGCAAATCCTTCACGATCCGGCAAATCTGGAAGTTGGTCCCAGGACAGAGCTCCCCACACCGGAGCCCAAGCAAACAAACAGAGAATGAGTATGAGTCTCATCGGGCACTCATCTGGCTATTCTGACCAACCCACTCAAACCAACCCATCTTTTCCAACTCCGCTCGCAACGCCGCAATCTGTTCCGGACTGGCTGGCTCAATTGGACGTCGAACCGGGCCGCAATCGATCCCCACCATCTGCATCATCACCTTCAACGAAGATCTCCCGCAGGTCCCGAACATCGCTCCGATCATCTCCAGCGCACGAGACTGCCAAAGCCGTGCTTCTTGCAAATCTCCCGACTCCACCGCTTCTCTTACCCGATCATAGATCGGCGCGGCATAGTTGTATGTGCTGCCGACCGCCGAACGAAACCCCTGCGCCACCGATATGAGATAAGCTTCATCCGATCCCGCCAAGAATTCCAATCCCGAGCCCACTTTCTCCAATAAAGGCAGATTATGCAGCGACCCTCCATCGGAATACTTGATCCCGCAAAAGGTCGGCAAGCGATCCATCGCCCGGTCCGTCAACTTCATTGGATCCAAATTCACCCCGGACAAAAAAGGAATGTGATAATAATAAAAGGGCGTCTTCGCAGCTGCCTCAACAATCGGCAACAAGCCTTCCACCAACTCTTCTTCGCTGCTCACTTTGAAATACCCGGTCGGCGTCGCCGAGACCGCATCCGCTCCAATCGCTTCTGCATGACCCGCCAACTCAGCAGAAGCCCGCAAGCTGTTGTGCCCCACTTGCACGAAGGTTTTCAAACGCCCCTTGGCCGCTCCAACATAAGCCTCGGCCACAGCCCGCCGCTCCTCGTCCGTCAAAGATATCCCCTCTCCGGTACTTCCCGCGATATAGATTCCTGTGATCCCGTTCGATTCCAAATGATCCACAATTTGGGAAACAATCCCCAAATTCAAATCGCCCCGATCATCCATCGGCGTCACCACCGCCGCCACAAGCCCATTCATATTTAAAGGATCCATTGTCAAAAGTCTCTCTGAGTATCTCCATGAGGACAAGATTCGACCTGGAAAAATGGCCTACGAGCCCCACCAGTCACCTCAAAGCATGCCACAAATCCCGTACCGTCAAGCTCTGCCAATCCAAGCTGCCTCGCCCCTCCACCTCATACAAGCTCCGAAAACCGCCCCCTTCTAACTTCCACCCCGCAGAATTTCCAGCGGCGGGTGGCTTGTAACTCCCCGACTCAGGGCAAGACCTCCAAGCACCGAAATCCCCATCACGGCTCCAAAGACTGTTAAAAGAAGCTTCGTATCCGGCCATGGCGAAGCGTCAAACACGGAGGTCGCCAGCGCGGCATTCGCCGCTACAGCCAGCAACACTCCGGTGAGGGCGGTGAGAAACCCCAGCGTGGCATACTCAATCACGAGAATCCTGCGGACTTGTTTCGCCGAGGCTCCCAATGTTCTCAAGAGGACGCTCTCTTTCAATCTGACGTCCCGGCCATTCAACAAAGTTCCTATCAAGATCGGCAATCCCGCCAAAACCGTGAACCCGGCCAGAATGGTTACGCCCGTCGAAATCTTTGCGAGAATATCCCGCACCATCTCAAGAATTTGAGTCAGATCAATCGCAGTCACGTTCGCAAATTCCCCGGCTAATTTACGCTGAAGATCTCCCGAAGCTTCCGGCGTCGGAGTCCGGGTGGTCACGACATTGAACCCCGGAGCTTCCTCCAATACGCCCGGAGGAAAGACCATAAAGAAATTGAGATTGAATCGACTCCAATCAACCCGACGGATACTCGTCACTTTTGTTCGAATGGGAATCCCCTGTACGTCCATCGTGATCTCATCGCCGATACTCACTTTCATATCCCTCGCGATCTTCTCCTCCAGCGACAGGGGCACGATGTCTTCGATATCGGCTCGCTCGGTTGCAAGTTCACCTGCGATCAGCGTCTCGGTGAAATTCAATTGATCACGATAGGTCGAACGAAACTCCCGCCTTCCCACCCAACGAGGCACGTCTTTGAGATCACCCACCTCGACACCACGAATCGACTGAATTCGCATCGTAACCATTGGCGTAGCTTCCAGAACAGGCAATTGCTCACCTGCCAAAAGCGCCTTCACCCCGGACACTTGATCAGGTTGCACATCGATCAGATACAAGTTCGGGCTCTCTTCTGATTGCTGCAGACTGAGTCGATCATTCAAGAGCTTCCCCGATGAGAGAATCGTCACGAGAAGGAATGTCCCCAACCCAAGCGAAAGTAGGAACAGGAGCGTTTGATTGCCAGGTCGATGCAGATTCGAAACACCCTGCCGAATCATGTAGGGCCAGCGAGCACTCACCACACGACGACTCATCGCCATCAAAACACGCGCCACTCCCACTAAAACCAGAAAGGCCACCACCATTCCTCCCACCATCGCAAATGCTTCCTTCCAGCTTGGATCATTTCCATAAGCCACCATCAACAGCAGCCCCAACAACAGTCCATAAACCGGCAATGCCCGAAGGAAGCTTCCTTTCAAAGTGGCTCCACTTCGCAAAGTAACCGCAGGAGAAATTTCCCGGATCTTCATTAATGGCAACAAAGCAAAGCCGCAACAAACAGCAAAGCCCATCGCCGTGGTCTGACCCACAACCAGCCACTCCGGTGTCGGACTCACCGAAACCGGCAATTTATCCCCGAGCGCTGTCAGCAATCCCATCTGCATGCCAATTCCGAGACCGGCACCGATCAATGCCCCCAACAAACCCAGCGCAATCACCTGCGCAAAATAGATCCCAAAGGCCAAATTTCCCGGACAGCCAAGACAAAGTAATATCCCAACGATCTTAATTCGCCTCGTGACATGCGCCTGCACCGCACCTGCCACGCCGATTGCTCCCAGAGCCAACGAGACCAGCGCAAGCAAACCTAAAAACTTTTGGAAGAAGTCGAGCGCCTTCCCCAAATTCTCACGGCGATTTTCCGGCGTTTCCATGCGCCACTGGGTATCTGGAAAGTCCTTAAGCACCTTGTCTTTCAACTCACGCGACTCCGGCGCATCTGGAATTTCCAGATGCACTTGATACCCCGCCATGCTGTTTTTTCCAAGCAGACCACTTCGCTCGATATCTGCCAAATTGACATAGGCCTCCGGCGCAAATCCACTAAAGCGACTCCCTCTTGGAGCAGGCTTGTCGACCACACCACGAATTTCTAACTGTATGCCGCCCAACTCAACCAGATCTCCCACCGCGACCGAAAACTGATCAAGAATCGACGGCTCTACCAGGACTCCACCCTCTTTCTGCAACCTTTCCCAGGCCTCCGCCGGGCGGCTTTCTACCTTCCCATAAAATGGATACCCCCCGTCAATCCCTCGCACTTGCATGAGTCGAACTCCTTCTTCAGGGAGAAATCGCATCATCGATGGAAAACTAATCTCCCGGCTCACCCGGCTAGCCATCTCAGCAAGCCTATCAACTTCTTCAAGAGTGATCTCCTTTCGCGAGGAAACCCGCAGATCCGACCCAAGAAGTGACTTCGCTTCCGACTCGATCCCCCGCTCAATACTCGTCTTCAAGGAATGAATCGCCGTCAGCGCCGCAATCCCCGAAACAATCGCCAGAGAAAAAATGACCAAGCGCAATCGCTGCGAGCGACTATCCCGCCAAGCCATCCGCCAAACCCAGGAATGTAATAAGGCCGTCCACAAGCTCCGTGGCAGGGGCTTCTTATTAGACGGTGGCATTCTCTTCCTCCGCAACAATGGTTCCTCCGCTCATCGTGACCACCCGACGCGCTTTCGAGGCCAGAGCAGGATCATGCGTCACCAGAACCAACGACGTCCCGGCCTCTCGATTTAAACGAAACAACATCTCCACAATCGGCTCGCTCGTTCCCGAGTCCAGATTCCCTGTCGGTTCATCAGCAAAGAGAATCTTGGGGCGGTGAATAAACGCCCGCGCCAAAGCCACCCGTTGTTGCTCCCCTCCGGAAAGCTGCAAAGGATAGTGATCCAGCCGATCCCCCAGACCCACTTCCGTGAGTAATCTTTCCGCCTCCGCCTCCCGCCCGGACTCCCCACGCAGTTCCAGCGGCACCAGGACATTTTCGATCGCGGTGAGCGTTGGGATCAGTTGGAAACTTTGAAAGACAAATCCCACCAAACGATTCCGCAAAGCCGCCCGCGCATCCTGATCCAGCGATTCAATGGCCTGCCCATCCAACTCCACCGATCCCCCGCTGGCATCATCCAGCCCCGCACACAATCCGAGCAAGGTCGTCTTGCCACTCCCCGAAGGCCCGACAATTGCCAGCGTCTCTCCTTCTTCAAGGCACAGATCAACATCCTTGAGCACGGTGAGATCATGACTCTTAGTTTGATGAACTTTCCGCAAACCGGCGACCTTCAGGATGGGTCGTTTGACAGTGCTCGATGTGGATTCTAGATTAGCAGCCGATGGAGATGACATTTCGGAGAGAAGTTTTTTTAGGCCTATTGCTAAGCTTTAGTTATGCAATATTCGCAGAGGAATCTCCGAATGCAATCAATACGGAGAAACGCATCGTCATCCTGGGTGATAGCATCACCGTCGGCTACGGACTCGGCCCTAAAGAAGCCTACCCAGCCCTTCTCCAGAAAAAGATCACCAAAGCCGCACTCCCCTACACCGTCGTCAATGCCGGAGTCAGCGGCGACACCACCGCCGGTGGCCTGCGGCGCGTTCATTGGGCCATGGCCAAAGGAGCCGACGTCCTCGTCATCGCCCTGGGCGGCAACGACGGCCTTCGCGGAATCCCTCCGGGAGAAACCAAAAGGAACCTCCTTGGGATAATCACCAAGGCCCGCGCCAAAAATCCAAAAATTAAAATCCTCATCGCTGGTATGCAAATGCCCGACAACATGGGCCCCAGGTTCACGGCAGCCTTCAAGACCCTCTTCCCCGATGTTGCCAATGAATCCAAAGCCACTCTGATCCCCTTCCTCATCGAAGGCGTCGGCGGCGTGGAAAAACTTAACCAAGAAGATGGCATCCACCCCACGGCAGAAGGACAAATAAAAGTCGCCGACAACGTCTGGAAATTTCTCCACCCAGTGATCTCTCCTTGATTTCTATCCCTCCACCTCAATCCCCAGCTCCTTCAGCAACAGCGCATCCAGATCACCCTCGCCCGGCGACAAGCACTCCGACCTCCCCAGCTTCACAATTTGCACCTTCAGATCCGTTTCCCCAATCGCCAGAAAAAGATCCCGCCCCAGAGGAAGCCCACCATATCTCGTCGCGATCACCTTCCCCATAAAGCGACCATCCCCACCCTCACTCGTCATCATCTCTCCGGACTCCGAAGTAAAATCCTCAAAATTTGCGCCAATCGCCGTGCCGATGTATTGCTGAATTTCCTGAGTCGTCATGAAGTATCCTTGAAGCCACAATCTTCGTCACCGCTCCTCCAAAATCAAGCTCCTCTTGGCCTGCCAACCGACATTTGTAATCACTTATTATCTTCACCATGAACCCCTTCCCCGATCAGGGAATTCCTCTCCGTTCGTGTCGGGTGATCGGGTTTACCTCACCGCGACCATTCCTCATGGCAAGGAACAAGATCCTCCCGTTGGCCATCGTTCGGGCTAGCATAACAATAGCTTCAAAGCTCGCATAAGTCTCTTCATCGTCATCGCCCTTGATCGCAAGGACGGAAAGATCATCTGGCAAACCACCGTGCCGGATCGAGTTACGAAAATCAGGCCTCCCCAGCACTAGCCGGAAAAGACCTTATCCTCAGGGGGAGCTCCTCGCTCGATTGCCTGAGCGACGGGAAAATCGCTAAGTAGTGAATATCCTCTCGACCTTCCCCCCCAATAACACGATGAGGAGGGCAGCAAATGAAGAGCCCGTTAATCATTACCCAGGGAGACCCGGCCGGAGTGGGGCCGGAGCTGGCTCTGCAGGTCCTTTCGGAAGATCGAACCGGAGACTTGAAACTTCTTGGATGCCGCGAACTTCATCGTAAGATTGCAGACCGCCTTTTTCTTCCATTCAATCCTGATCAGATCATCGACCTTCCTCTCGAAGGTGAAATCGAACCCGGAAAAGTTTCGGCGATCTCTGGTGATCATTCCTTCCGCTGCCTTGAAGCGGCCGTTGAAGGCGCTTTGGCCGGCGAGTATACCGGAGTGGTAACTAATCCCATCCACAAGGAAGCGTGGCATCTCGCCGGACATCCCTTCCCGGGACATACCGAATATCTCGTCAAGAAAGCCAATTCGCCACGCCACGCCATGATGCTCACCTCCGATGAGATCACCTGCGCATTGGTCACGACCCATGTCGCTTTGGCGGATGTTCCCGATCTTCTCGAAGCCAATCGCATACTGGAGGTCATTGAACTCACCCACGAAGCGATGAGTGCCATCAAAGGACGCCCAGCCAAGCTTGCCATGCCTGGACTTAATCCTCATGCGGGTGAAGCCGGACTTTTTGGTCGAGAGGAAATCAACCTCATTGCTCCAGTTTTGGAAAAAGCCCGTGCGAAGGGCATCGATATCATTGGCCCGATTTCACCCGATACGGCATTCCTCCCGACCCTGCGAAAAACCATCGATGCCTACGTCTGCACCTACCACGATCAGGGACTCATTCCGCTCAAGACGCTGGCATTCGATCTCGGAGTCAATGTCACTCTGGGTCTACCCATCGTGCGCACCTCCGTCGATCACGGCACCGCTCTCGATCTAGCCTGGCAGGGAAAAGCCAGTGCTACGTCTTTGCAAGAAGCCGTCAAGCTCGCTCGGCGCCTATGCGTCTAGCCAATCACCGGACTCAACGACGGGATATCCTTCCACGCCTTTGAGCCATTCAAAGATCCAGACATTGAGCGGCTCTCCTTCAAAGCTCACTTCGGCCTTCACGCGATGATACTCGCCGTTGCGCTCGTCTTCTAATCCGATGCCTTCGAATTCATCGAGCTCATTCATCAGCTCAGGTCCGACTTCGTAAACCTCCCCCAACACCACAGACCCACCTCCCAAGACGAGCCCGGGATACCAATCGATCTTGACGAGAGTCCCCGACACTTCAGCAGGCCCAAGCCACTGCGCACCCTTCATTCGCCAATCATTGGAAGCACCCTTACGAAGAGCTCCATAGACAAATATCAACTCACTCACCGTCGTTCAAGATCTTGGACATCTCCACTTTCAGATCATCAATGCCGTCGCCCTCCATCGCGGAAATCGGAATGATGGGCACTTTGGGGAATCTATTTTGGAAGATCGCAAGATTCTCATCCGCTCCTTCAAGATCCATCTTGTTGGCGACTACTATCCAGGGGAATTTCGCGAGATCTTCGTCATAGAGCTTAATCTCTTTGCGAAGAGTCTGAATATCCTCGATGGGATCACGCATTTCGCTCCCCGCGATATCGACGACAAAAAGCAAAACACGACAGCGCGTGATGTGACGAAGAAACTCATGTCCCAACCCGCGGTTGTCATGAGCACCCTCGATGAGCCCGGGAATGTCCGCCACGGTGCAACGTGACGAACCACCATCCAGGCTCACCACTCCAACCTGCGGAGTGAGCGTGGTAAATGGATAGGAAGCGACCTTCGGCTGCTTCGCAGAAATCTTGCCCAATAATGTCGACTTGCCGGCATTCGGAAAACCAACCAGGCCAATGTCAGCAATACGACGAAGCTCGAAATAGAAAATCCCTTCGTCTCCCTCAGTTCCGAGTTCCCGTTCCTGGGGAACTTGATTAGTTGCAGATCTGAAGTGGAAATTTCCCCGCCCTCCTCGCCCGGGCTCGAGCAGGACGTATTCCTGACCCGGTTCAGTCAAATCGATCACGGGCTCCAACTCGACGCCTTCATCGCTCCGCTCCATCGCAACCGCTTCGGTAACATCAATCGCCGGGCTTTTATAAATCACCGTTCCGGGAGGAACACGTCCGATCTTGGTCTTTCCGTTCTTACCATGCCGTTTCCAGCTCTGGCCGTGTGCGCCGTCTTCCGCAAGCAACTTGGGATCGTAATGAAACGAACGAAGGTTATCGGTGTTCTCGTCGACGATGAGAACGACTTTCCCTCCATCACCGCCATCACCGCCATCGGGGCCACCCCGGGGTACAAATTTTTCCTTCCGAAAACTCACTACGCCATGCCCTCCGTTACCAGCACGGCAATGAACCCGAATGTGATCGACAAAAGATTTATCTCTCTTCATTAGCTTATCTCTCCGAATGTTTTCATAAAGGACACCTCCAGCGCGAGAGCCTCCACCACGTTTGTCTCCAGAAGACTACGCAGCTCCTCCATGGCTGCAACGCGCCTCAAAAGCACGTCTAAATCTTCATCGGCGACCGCTTGAGCCATTGTTTCGGCATATTCGGGAAATTCCAAACCAGCTCCTCCGGCTTTCTGACGCACCAAATCCCCCACCCACGCATGGATTGTCTCGATCATCAGAGCCCGCTCACCCAGATAATCTGCCGAGGACTGGGCTTCGTAGACTTTCTCGCGATCCTTCATCCAGTCGGCCTCCACGACCTTCTGATACTTAAGCTTCTCTTCCTTAAAAATCTCCGAGTATTTTTTCTCAATGACCTGCTTCCTCTCGGCCAGAAGCGCTTCCAGCCCCGACTTTACCCGCAATCCGGATTCCATCGTTCCCAGGCCATTGCGCGTCACTTCATCGAGCAGCGGAATTATTTGCCCCACCTCTTCTGAACGAACCGCACCGGCAGGCCTCACCAGCGGAAGATGCACGCAGCGGGACCAAATCGTTGGAAGCAACCTTTCCGGCTCACTCGACAGCAAAAGGAGAAGACTTTCCCGGGGAGGCTCCTCAAGCGTCTTCAAAAAAGCATTCTCCGATGATTCATTCATCCGGTCGGCGTCCACAATCACTCCGATTTTCCACGTCCCGTCCGGCGACGATTGATTCATCATTTTTTCAAGCGCGCGAATGTCATCGACGGCAATACGACGCGACTTTGAGCGAGGACGAACCAGCCGGATAAATTCCCCTTCCAGCTCCTCCAACGACGGCGCAGTGGATTCCACCGGCTCGCCCCAAAGATCGTCTCCCTCGTCTCCCTTACCATTGAGCAAATCCCCCATCCGGGCCGCCAGCTCCGACTTCCCGCTCCCATTGGGTCCGGTGATGAGAAAGGCATGTGCCAAGCGCTTCCGCTCATGCGCGGAAGAAATCAACTCGAAGGCTTTATCAACAGTGAAGGCCACGCACAGGGTTTAGTCGCCACGAAGGAAACCCGCAAGCCCAGTGTCATCCAAGAGCTTTGCTCAAGCCTCGCATCGCGGCAGCTAGGGCATAGGTTTCTCCCCTCACCCTAATCAGCCCCATCAAACCTTGTAGAAGAATCGCGGCAAATTTCTTGGGAGATCCCGTCACCCATTCCGACCCATGACAGGCCATACAATTCGAGACAAAGCCGGCGACGGCGGGATTTCATCGAACGGAATGACATATGTGTAGCCCTTCTTCTTTTTCTTTGGAGCTTCTGCTTTTTCTTCAGCCGCTTCCAACTTCAACCTCTGGATCCAAACATTGCGAAATTTCACCGGGTTGTGATGCCCTTGTAATTTAATCGGCAAGGCTTCAGGCCCTTCTTTCTTTCCAGCCCCGGTCTTATTCTTAAAGGCGTAGTCGTCATGAATCAGCACCCCGTTGTGCCTCACCGAAATGCGCGCGTTCTCGGTTTTCTTATTGCCCTCAAATCGCGCTGCCCGAAACACAATATCGTAAGTCTGCCACTCGCCTGCCCGCTTCGAAACCAACTTATCAGGCTTCTTCTGACGGTAGAGACTCCCGGCATAACTCGCCTTGTAGTCCTCGGCGGATACTCCGTGGGAATTGAGAATCTGAAGCTCATAGCGCTGCTGAATATAGACTCCCGAATTCCCGTTCTTCTCAGGGTCCTTGGTATCAGGCACGTCGTTCACATTGAACTCCACGTGCATCAAAAAATCGGAATACACACCGGGCGTGATCACGCTGTCCCAAACCGGCGAGGCAGTGAGGACACCATCCTTGAAGACCCACTTCGAAGCACCCTTTCCTTCGGGAACCATCAGGTGTCCTTGATTCCCTACGAGCTGAACCGCGTCACTTGGACGCTTCAAGGGACCTTTCCCCATCACGTTCTTGGTGGTCCCGCCAGATGCACCGACTGAAAGCAGAGCCATGATCATCGAGACTCGTCGCAATTGGTTGAAAAAAATGCTCCCGCCACGCCCCCGAACAAGACTTTCTTCCGCTTTCAAACAATCCATGTTCACAACGTGTAAAAAATCCCCCAAGCTCCGTCCATGACATTTTCTTCACTCCTATTCCCGGCGCTGCTTTGCCTTGGTCTGGCTTCGGCCCACCCCGTCCCGGAAAGCCCCAAATGGCTCACCTATTCCGGTGAAAAAGGTCCGGGAGAGGGGAAACACATCGTTCTGATTACCGCTGACCAGGAATACCGTAGCGAACAGTCAATGCCAATGATGGCGAAGGTTCTCAGTAAGCACCACGGCTTCGACACCACGGTTCTCTTCGGAGTGAATGAAAAAGGCGAAGTCGACCCCACCATGCCGGTCTATCCCAAGAAGGGAAAAGAAGCGGAATTCAAATCGCACAACATCCCTGGCCTTGAACACCTCGCCAAGGCAGACGCCCTCATCATCATCACCCGACTCCTCACTCTCCCGATTGAGCAACAAAAGCTCATTGTGAGCTATCTTGACTCAGGAAAGCCCATTATCGCACTCCGCACCGCAAACCACGGCTTCCGTGGAAACCTTCCGTATGAAATCGACGGCAAGAGAATCAACTTCGGCCGCGACCTCCTCGGCGGCGCTTTCATGGGCCATCACGGACGTTGGCACGCCGACTCCACCCGAGGAAAAATCGTCGAAGCCCTGAAAGACCACCCCATTGCTACTGGCGTCACTGACATCTGGGGACCGTCCGATGTCTACCGAACCTACAAGGAAGGCACCGGCCTCCCAGAGGACTGCACCGCCTTGGTTTGGGGGCAGCCCCTGATGGGACGCAGCTACGAAGACAAGCCCAACACAAAAAAAGAACCTCTTCCCGTAGCCTGGTTCAAGAACTGGAAAACCACCACTGGCAAAAACGCCCGTGTCTTCCACACCACCATGGGCAGCGGTAAAGACCTCGAAAGCTCCGGCCTCCGCCGTCTTGTCATCAACGCTACCTACTGGGGTTTGAAGATGGAAAAACAAATCACCCCCGACCGAAGCGTCGAGATCGTTGGAGAATACAAACCCCTCGCCAGCGGATTCAACTACGAGAAACTCGGCGTCGCCCCCAAGCTCCCTGCGGCTTATAAGTAAGTAGGCCTCACCCGAAAAAACCAATTTCCAGCAATTAAAATACAACTTCTGCTTGGCTTTCACTCCAAGGATCGCTCCGCCTTTCACCCCAACGAACTCCTTCAGAGTTTGCCTTCATCACAAATAGTCCTCGTTCAAAATCCACCGACAGAATTCTGAGCGGGACGATGGGAAAAAGTTCAAGGGATAAAACATCGTGAGAGGAGGTTTTTCGGCTGCAACCAGACCTTCCCCGTTATCGGCTCGCTGTCTCATTTGACACCTCACCCAGACTTCTTTTTTTCTTGCCCGCACTCTGCGCGGTCACCATCGTTACGACCTCTTCATTCCGATCTAACGTCTAACGACTAACGACGCAAAATTGCAGACCATGTCAAAGCAACCGAAACAAGGCAAAAAACACCTCGTCGTTTCAGTGATCATCCTGACGGCAGTCGTGGCTATCACCGCCTACTTAGGGCTTTTCAATTCCAGTAAGGACAACTCATCAAGCCCGGAAAAGTCAACCTTACAAGAAAGATCGACCAGTAGTCCCGCAATGCTCCGGACGCCGGGAAAACCAGATTCAAAAGGGGTGTTTCACGTGTGGCCGGGCATGTCGATTCAGGAGGCACTGGATGCCGCGGCAGCACACCCCGAACACAAAACAGTCAAGGTGCACGAGGGCACATACCGTCCTCAGCAACATGGCCAGGCGATGATTTGGCTAAATTCCCAGCATGAGGGAATCACCTTACTGGCGGAGGGAGAGGTGATACTGACCGCCGAAAATCCTGAGATTGCCGACTCATCATTGGCCAGCTATCCCTCCGTCGTAAACCATGTCGTGTATTTCGGAGATGGTATTTCCAGATCAACGGTCATTCGAGGATTTAAGATTACTGGAGCCAATCATTATGTGACACGAAGTGAAAACCCCGTCATCCAGCCTCCGGTCGACCTGCCGAGATTAAGGGTGAAAAGCTTCATTTATTATGCCGATGGTGGCGGCATCAAAACTTGGGGCCGATGCTACCCCACTATTGATCGTTGTGAGATTTATGGAAATTACGTGTCGCCTTGCGCGGGAGCAATTTCGATTGAAAACTGCGGCTACACAGATAACGCGCTGCTGATTGTCAATTGCATCTTCCGTAACAACAGCTCTCAGATCACGGGATCCGCAATTGATTTGTTCGGCCCCGGCAATCGTGCAGAGATTCGCAACTGCCTTTTCGTTGGCAATGTTGCCAACCGCGGAATCAATTTCTTTACCTTTCCCAAGCCCGGCATTAACGAAAATCACGGCTCGGGGGCATTGACGGTCTTCAACGGCTCACATGTGACGGTAGATCGCTGCACATTCACAGGAAATTACAATGGCATTGATGATGCCGGCACTGGCAGCACCTATACAGATTCCATTTTCTGGAACAATAATGCATCTGGCGGAATTGCACGCGGAAAGCGATATGAAATGGATGTTCGCAACGCCCAGAAAGTTTCGAATTGTTACTTGGGTGGTGACACAATCCATGATTTGCGTGGAACCTTAGGGAAAAACAATGTGGTTGACGCGCCCGATCCCGAGTTCGACTCCGAATACCGTCCGACAAACCGACTTTATGCCAATGTGGGTTATCGACCTGTAGGTTCCGCTGGTAATCACAAGACGCACGATGCCAGACTGACGGATCAACATGGAAATCCTTTCTCGAGTTCCCAGCTGTTTGGTAAGCCATGGGTGATTAATTTTATCTTTACGGCGTGCCCTTCCATTTGTCCTGCCGTCACTCAAAATCTGGTTCAGGTCCACCGCTCAACAAACTCCGAGCAAGTTGAATTTGTAACGATTACAGTGGATCCGGAGAATGACACTTCATCAGCGCTACTTACCTATGCCAAAAAAATGGGAGCTGATCACGAAAACTGGAAATTCCTGACCGGGGAGCGCGACGAGATTTGGCAGTTGTGTAAGAAGAACTTTCGACTACCGGTTGCTGAGGGAGCCGAAAGCAAACACGGGATCATCGCGCATTCCTCCAAAGTCCTGCTGTTCCAAAGTGACGGCTCCCTGAATAATGCTTACGAGGGGACCTCACAAGAAGACATGAGCAAGCTGAAAAACGACTTGCAAGGCCTACTTCCGCAACCAGATAAAAATGGTGATGGATACTCCGCCCACATTACGGTGCCCAATAATTTTGACCAGACAAAGGGATGGATAGAATCACGTCAGGCTAACCAGATAGCCTCAAAAGATGAAATCGATGCTCCTATCAATTTCAAATTCAACGACCAACAACAGCAGAGCGGCCTGGATTTCAGACACCATATTGTCGACTGTGCTGGTAAATATTATAAGGCTGCCCATTACGATCACGGTAGCGGTATCGCCGTCGCCGATATTGACGGCGACGACCTGCTTGACGTCTACATGGTTTCACAGTTCGGGCCCAGTGGCCTCTACAGAAACCTTGGAAAAGGTAAATTTGCCGACATCACAAAAACAGCGGGTGTGGCCGCCCAAGAAAGCATTAGTGTTACCGCATCTTTCGCCGATATAGACAACGACGGAGATCCTGACCTCTACCTGACGAACACGCTTAGCCCTAACAAGCTTTTTCTCAACAAGGGAGACGGCACCTTTGAAGATGCTTCGAAGAATTCAGGGATCGACTACAATGAACATTCTTCTGCTGCCGTCTTTTTTGATTATAACAATGATGGGCTCCTGGACTTATTTTTGTGCGTCGTTGGAGAATTCACGACCGATGAGTTGGCAGAGGTTGAGGGAACCGTGGAAAGCCACCCAATTGCGGGCCCGGTTCCCAAATATCGTGTAGCCTTCAAGGATGCCTTTGCCGGGCACTTAAAGCCCGAACGTTTGCGCAGTTCCCGCCTATTTCAGAATACCGGACAAGGGAAATTTAAGGACGTGACTGAGGCATTAGGGCTCATCGACAAAGGCTGGTCCGGAGCGGCTGTGCCCGTCGATTTTAATCGCGATGGCTTCCAAGACCTCTATGTGCTCAACATGCAGGGACCCGATAGCTTCTGGGAAAATCAAGCCGGCAAGAAATTCATTAACAAGAGCCGGGAACTGTTTCCACTGACGCCCTGGGGAGCGATGGGAGCGAAAAGCTTCGATCACAATAACGATGGCCACATGGATCTTTACATCACCGACATGCATTCCGATATGTCGCGAATTGTCGAGCCCACCGAGGAGAAGAAAAAAGCACTGTGGGCAGCTGAGAAGTGGGGTGACCGCTACCTCAACGATGGCGGCAAAAGAATCTTAGGAAACGCATTTTACAAAAACAATGGTAGCGGTGCCTTTAAAGAGATGTCGGATGCCTTGAACATGGAGAATTTTTGGCCCTGGGGTCTAAGCGTCGGCGACCTGAATGCGGATGGCTGGCAGGATGCCTTTGTTGCCTCAAGCATGAATTATCCATTACGATACGGCATCAATACCGCCCTCATCAACAACAATGGTAAGGGGTTCAAGGATGCGGAGTTTATCTTGGGATTGGAACCGCGCAAAGATGGCATTCTCACAACACCTTGGTTTCAACTGAATGCTTCCGGAGACGATCGAGATCATCATCACGCCAGGGGGCAAGCAGGTAAGCTCCTGGTTGTTGGATCCAAAGGATCTCGATCGTCGGCCATCTTTGATTTGGATAATGACGGTGATCTGGATATTATTACGAACGAATTTGGAGATGTCCCACAGGTCTTACTGAGTGACCTATCGACTGGGAGCCAGCCAATCAACTACATCAAGATTAAGTTGAAGGGAGCAAAATCGAATCGAGACGCCTTAGGCGCAAGAGTCACCGTAACCAGTGGGTCATTAACTCAAACGCAAGTGCACGATGGTCAAAGTGGCTATCTGTCTCAGAGTAGCATCCCACTTTATTTTGGATTGGGAAAAATGGAGAAGATCGACACTATCGAAGTGAACTGGCCAAGTGGAGCCCAAACCAAACTTTCCCGCGATCTGAAAATTAATGGAACTTTTGAAATCATCGAATCGGCCTCATCAAAATAGCCGAAACTTCCGCGCGGTCGCAATTTTCTCGGTTCTTTTTTCGAGTTGCCATCAAGAACCCGAAGCATTGATAAAGATCCCTGATCCGCTCGAAATCAAAGTGGTCGGTAGAGAATTTTATTGGCACTTTCTTTACCCCGGACCGGACCAATTACTTGGTACGGATGATGATTTTTCTGTCAGCAAGGATCTTTATGTCCCCGTGGGTTACACGATGAAGCTTTTAATCACCAGTGACGATTACATCTACTTTTTCAGAGTTCCTGATTTTGATTTGAGGGAGGTTGCCATTCCGGACCTGACACACGAGATTCAATTTTTCCCGGATCATGCCGGGGTCTCAAAGTTAGAGGTTGATCCCATGTGCTCCGCATGGACTCTTCATAAAGACGGATCCATGGGAAATATCCATATCTTAAGCGAGAATGAATTTAAGAATTGGCAGGCGAAACAGCTACCTGCACGATAAGTCAATGTTGGCAGAGTGACCCCAGTGCAAGGGCCCCAAGTTCTCCCTCGTTATCTTCCCTCTATCATGAGTCAACAACCGCGCTGACCTACGATGTTGAAATCTGTGCCGTAGCCATCCCCCACCCGAAACAAGCGGTCGACGGCGACCAAAAGGATCGCAAGAACTTGACAACGCCCTGCCAACTACTACTCAAACTTGAACGCTGGCCGGAAGCCCTGACGCCCACCAAAATCCGGCAACAATACAACATCTGCTCAAACAAGAGCGGCGATTATTCTACTCTGATGAAGACTTTCTCCCGGTCAACAATCCCTGCCGCATTTAAACTGTAAGACCTCGTCGTCTCGGTTCCTGCATCCCCAATGACCGAATCATCGATGTCAGCCGACCAATCGATCATGTCATGCGAATATTTGATGACATAAGCCACTCCCTCTCTGGAATTCCAGGTGAGGGTCAACAAGTCATCTACGGGCGAATATTCAATGTTGGTGATCTCAATACTCGTTGGTGTCCCGCCAAGCGCAGTCGAATCGAGTCTGACTTCCTTTAGACGGGTCCAGCCCCAGGACCCGTCATCGTTATCTAAAAAGTCCAATTGGTAACTATCGCCCATGCTAATCCCGGCAGCGATTAGGTCGGATTTTGAAAGAGAGATGCTCTCAACTCCGCCACCATTTGTGGAATCATAGTATACCGCATCGTATTCCCCGGTCACTAGATTGAGAAAACCGAGACCTTTTTGACCAACCGCGCTCGTGATGCCTATGCCAGAGGTAATGATCGCCTCCGGATTCAGAGGATCGGTAACGACATCCTGGTTGCCCGCGCCTCCTTCGAAATCAAATTCGATCACCGCTCCAGAGTCACTTACCGCAGCAAAATTAAGAACCGGTGAACGATATATAAAATTAACGTGGGCTCCATCATGGCCGTTGCGGGTATTTCCGGTATCGTTTCCACCAACACCATCCTCTTGCCCCGCTTCAACCCCGTTATCACTGAGCCAGGAGACGCCATTGACAGCAGTCCAACCATGTTCGTTTCCAAAGGAAAAATCCCAAGTAATATCGGTTTCAGATGGCGGAGGAGGAGGAGCGCTAAACGCGGCACTATCCAACCTCACCTCCGACATGCGAGTCCAACCCCAGCTCCCATCATCGGTGTCGAAAAAGTCCAACTGATAGTCGTCGGTTGTGCTGACACCGGCGGTAGTCAAATCAGTCAAGGTGAGGGAATTGGTGACACCGGGATTGCCATTGTTCGTATTGTAGTAAACTGCATCGTAGTCACCCGTGGTAAGGTTGAGCAAGGCGACGCCCTTTGAACCGCCTGCCGTGCTGCTTCCACCAATAATCGCAGCTGGGTTGGCGGGGTTTGGAATGCCATCCTGATTTCCACCTCCTCCGATCCAGTCGATCTCGAGAACAGGACCGGTCGCATCAACGGAGCCAAAACTAATGGTAGGGGAGCGGTAGATGAAGTTGGTGTGCGCTCCGTCGTGACCTTTACGGGTGTTTCCCGTAGCGTTACCACCCACACCATTTGCTTGACCCGCTTCGACGCCGTTGCCATCAAGCCAAGACACACCATTGACGGTGGTCCAACCGTTTTCGTTTCCTGGTGAAAAATCCCAAAACACCGAGACCTCGGCATGAGTGGTGATCGAGAAAAATGCGAAAACTGTCAGCGACTCAGTCACCAGTTTAATAAAATTTTTGATCATCACAGGGTTTGGTCAGGTGAAACTAAGTAGGAATGAAAACAAAGCTAAGCCCGCCCTTTTCAACATCAAGAAAGAAAGGCAGCCTCTAAAAATTGGCCATCTGCGACTTAATGGTCTCCCTTACTCAGGGCAGGGAGATCTCCCGGGGCGAGGAGGGCGCAAAAATGAAGTTTCCGGGTGAACAACACGCTCGCCGGCCAAGGGTAAAGAGAGACCTTGTTGATCCACTTATCAACTCTCAGTCCCAAGTCCTCGAATGCTGCTGCCCACTGCTCGTGGGACCAATAATTATTTGGAAGTGCCACTCCGTGGCGAGCATTTCCAACGGAGTCCATGAACCGCAAGGTCGCACCCGCGAACAGCCCGTTCCGGGTGTGATCCTTGATCACGATCAATCGTCTCGACACACGCATCGCCTCCCTAAGCAAACGACTGGGATCCGTGGTATGATGGAGCACGTCAGCCAGCAGGACGACATCAAAGGTTCCGTCGCCGAAAGGGACCGTCTCCCCATCAAAAGGAGTCATCGGGATCGCGCAATCAGCGCGCACAAGAACATCAACACCCGTAATCTCCAAATCAGGACGCCCCGTGGTGATCTCTTCCGCAAGCAAACCATCGCCACATCCAACATCGAGAATCGAAAGATCTCGAGGGAGCCACGAAGCAAAAATCTCCCCCAGCACCCGCACACGTCTTCGGTGCACATAGCCACCATGGATCTTATCAAAGACCTTCATCGCTTCCTCTGAATACCGAGAATGCTCACGAAAAAACTGGAAAGTAACAACTGGGCTCCGACTACCGTGATGGTCACTCCTGGAATCGCCAAGCGCAAGTTGCGCCCGTAGTCGAGCACGTCGAAGTCGGAAAGCCGCCATTCATTAATGGCATAGCCAAGGAGAAAGGCTCCCAGCATCATTGCGAGTCCTGAAATCAAAATCCCCCGCTCCAGCGTCGCCCAGGAATAAAACATCTTAAGGCGGGGGTCCGGACCGATAAGACCGGATTCGACCGCATAGGTCTTGCTGAGCAAGGAGAAGAGAATGGATTGGAACCCGCACATGATGAACAAGCTGGAGAAAAGGAGCGTATACAAATCAAAGTTGATCCCAAAGAGCATCACCCTCGGCATTCCCAGCCCATAACCAAGCAAGCCGGCGACGATCGCGAATAGACCGGGTGCCAGAAAAAGCCAACGAGGCGAGTTGATGAGAAAAAAACGAAGCGTCCGCCATCCGTCGCGCCAGGTCTTCAAGTGAGGAGAATGGAAGACACGCCCGTCCGGATGAAGAGTGATCGGAACTTCGGCGATCCGACATGCCACCTGACTCGATTTAATCATCATCTCCGTCGCGAACTCCATTCCGGTGCAGCTCTGGTTGAGCGCCTCGTAATGGGATTTGGTAAACCCCCGCAGCCCGCAATAGACATCGTGGATGGGCGATTTGAACCACCAGCGGATTAAGAAAGTGAAAAAGGGATTTCCCAAGTGGCGGTGGGTCCAAGGCATTGCTCCAGACACCACCGTCCCTCCGCCCGCAGGCAATCGACATCCCTGCACGAGATCAAATCCCTCGCGCAGCTTTCCCAGGAATTTTGGAATCTCGAGGAAATCGTAACTATCATCGGCATCCCCCATGATGACATAGGTTCCACGGGCGGCATCGATTCCCCCCATGAGCGCACAGCCATAGCCAGGCTCCTCAACCGTCACAATTCGGACGCCTCGTTTTCGAGCGATCTCCAGCGAGCCATCGCTGCTCCCGTTGTCGGCGACGATCACTTCCCCGGACACGCCCTCTTCTCCCATCGCCTGCAGCGCCTTGCCAATACATACATCAAGCGTGTCCTCCTCATTGAGACATGGGATGACAATACTGAGTTCAATCTTCTTTTCAGGGGACGCCTCCATCACTAACAGCGTGTATATAGATCAAAACCGAAGGCCTCCACCCCCTTTTAATTGTATTTTAACGACGTTCCGGGTCCAGTCTTCCCTCTTGCCTCGTTAGATTCACCTCCATAGGGTCGCCGCAGATGAGCCTCGAAGACTTGCGAAAGAATGTGATATCCCAATGCGCCAAGCGAAAATGGCCCATTGCTTGCGCCTTCATCTATCTCGTCCTCGCCCTGATCCTGACCTGGCCAATTATTGCTTCTCCTTTTTCCCACGTCCCGATTGGCACGGAACCCACTGCCTCAGTTCCGTTATACAACGTCTGGGCCACGTGGTGGAACGCCGACCGACTGGCTGGAGGACTATTTGGATACTGGGACGCCCCTATATTTCACCCTACCCAGGGATCGTTCGCCCTCATGGAGCCTCAACCCACCACCATGGTGGTCGCACCCATCGTCTGGCTGACCGGGTCGCGAATTCTCGCCTATAATGTTTATGTCTGGATCTGCCTGGTCCTGAACGGAGTCTTCGCGCAAAGACTGGCAAAGATTTACGGGATGGGCCGCTGGAGTGCCCTTTGGGCCGGGGCCGCGATGGTCCTTTTACCAATGGTTCACTGGCAACTGGGAATCTTCCAGCTTGCCTCCCTTTGGGGCATCCTCTGGACTTGGTCATCGATCGAGCAACTTTGCCGGGAGCCTTCGCAACGAAGAGGAGTGGAACTGGGAATTGCCGCCGCTCTGAGCTTCGTCTCCTGCATGCACCACGGGCTCTTTCTGGCCATTCTCCTCATTGGCGCCGCGCCCCTTCTCTGGAGACAGTGGATTAAATTTCACGAACTCCCACATTGGGGGCTCGCTGTTGTTGTCGCTTTGGTAATCACCGTCCCCTTCGTCTATCAAGTCAACCAAGTGACTGAAGTACACGCCATTGATTGGGAAACAGACCTCGTCTCCGATCTCTCGGCAAAAGTGAGCGACTACTTCCACTCACCCGGACATGAACTCATCAATTTTGGTGATGAAGAACAACGCTACCTGTTTCTCTCATCAGGCTGGCTCAAATACCTCCTGGCCCTCGCGGGGATCTGCTACGGGCTAAAACGGGTCCAAACCCGCCGATGGGCCTCCTTCCTGCTGGCGATCGCCGTCTTGGCTTTTTTGCTATCGCTCGGCCCCAACCTCAAGCTAGGCAGCTTCCAACCTTGGTGGTGGTTGACGGAAAATGCCCTCGGATTCTCTCGAGTCCGATCTGTCTTTCGCTTCGCCTTCTTTGTCCAGATCCCCCTAATCATTTTTGCAGCACTCGGATTAACCGGGATCCATCAACTCTGCCGCGAACGAATTGAACACCCGAAGCTCAAGAACCCCCTCCGTTGGGCCCTTCCCCTCCTCGCTATCACCGCCCTCGCCGATGGCTTCCCAAGACAAACAGGAAATGCCGAAATTACCGACGTCAACAAACATCAAGAATGGCTGGAGTATGTCGAAGAGAACACTCTAGAAGGAGAGGGAATCCTCTGCCTCCCGGTAGCGCCAGGACCACGGGTCTGGCAATATCTCGTGACCAGCGAGTGGATGTATCTGGGCACTTTCCACAAAGTTCCCATCTTTAATGGCTATTCCAGCCACTTCCCCCAGCACTACCGGCATCTGCGAAATCAAATCCTCAGTGGATTCCCAACAGAGAGTATTTTGCAACAATTCCACCGGAGTAAGGTCAAATTCATCGTCGTAAGAGCCAAAAAGGGCAGCCCCCCCAGAAACATCGAATTAGGGGACTTCTGGCTCAAAAGGGTCTGCATTGATGAATTGGTTGAAGTTTACGAACTGGGCAAATCAAGCCCTTAAAATTTAAGGGGAGCATTCACCAAATTTAATCAAAATCGTGAAAATAGGGTTTTCTCCTTGTAATCTCGTAAAATTCACCCGTAAATCCCCCGGTCACCGTTGAAGAAGCAGAACAATTGTCTCATCCCAAAACAAATAAAATGACCTCGTTAAAGAAACTCATACTCAGAACTGTCGCTGTCGCAACAATCAGCGTGGCTCCGTCAAACGCAGCGTTATCTATCCAGTGGGATTTTTCACCAGGAAACGAAAACGGTTGGACTACCGTTAATGGCGTGTCTTGGCTTGAGCCCGACGGCGTCGAAGCGGGTCAAGCAAATGGCGTGGATGGTAACACTGGAGGCACCCGTAAAGGTCACGACGGACCGCACACCAACTTCATCTACCGCTC
>Ga0115013_10000221_pt1 | contig 37072 bp, 31 predicted proteins | sample SouAtlMetagenome_2_FD_88686 | JGI IMG/M metagenome (GOLD analysis project Ga0115013, IMG submission 88686) | Marine eukaryotic phytoplankton communities from Atlantic Ocean - South Atlantic ANT15 Metagenome | ecosystem: Environmental > Aquatic > Marine > Oceanic | place: South Atlantic Ocean...
AGCGAGTTGTGACGGTAACCGGCAATGCAGTTCTCTCGACAATGGCTTTGGTTAAAGACACCATTTTTGGAATGTCTTTTAAGATACCCGATCCTGCACCTTTGCAGACTACTTTTTTGACTGGACAGCCATAGTTAATATCAATAATATCTGGCTTTGTCTTTTCGACGATGTCAACCGCTTGTAACATCGAATCTAGGTTTGCGCCAAAAATTTGAATCCCTACGGGTCGCTCTTTTTCATAAATGTCGAGCTTCATCACACTTTTAGCGGCGTCTCGAATCAGGCCTTCACTCGAGATAAACTCCGTGTACATCACATCTGCACCCTGCTCTTTACAAAGCGCGCGGAAAGGTGGATCACTCACGTCCTCCATCGGTGCAAGCAAGAGTGGAAAAGGTCCCAGGTCGATGTTTCCGATTTTGGCCATTAGTCCGCGTTTGGTTGATAACGGTTTTCGATTTTTGATGCGATGTCTTTGTCAAAAACTGCATCTACTTCTCCGTCGTTTAAAATATATACCCGTGGTGGGCTTTCGCCGATTAAATCAAAAAAGGTGTTGATGTCGATTTCGGCATACGGAAAAGCACTATTTGTCATTTTCTCAAACTGCTCGACCGTTGTTTCCCCTTCTTTAAAATAGAGTGCATAGGTGTCGGGAAGTAGATTCTTTTTTTGAAGTATTCCAAGCTCCTCGCTCAATTCTTGACAGTGTTCACAATCCAAATTGAGAATGGCAATCATTTTCTCTCCCGACGACAAATCCGTTCTGCCAGAATAGGTAAAAGAGGTGTAATCGTTTATTGGAAACTCCCCTTGGTTCGGAATTGGTAAAAAGCCCCACATAGAGGAGATAAGAACTGCGGCAGCCCCTAAAAGAATGGTTTTTTTTGTTGGTTTTGAGTCGCCTTTGATCCACAACCTAACCGAAACCGCTAACATCAATACATTTTTAGCAATCGATTCGGTGGGCGACATAGAAATCATTTCTCCAAAACACCCACAATTTTCTGTATCCCCGATGGCCCACAAATACCCAAGATGAAGGGTAAAGCCAACCAACATCAAGCTGGCAATGGCCATCAACTGCTTGGTGTAGTAGGGAAGAAGCATAAGAAGTCCTAGGGCAAACTCAAGCCCGATAAGGAAGCGCGCCGCGTGTTGGGCTTGACCCCTGCTTGACAACAAGCCCTGATCGATCAGGGTGATTTCGAAAAAGCCAGGGCCGACAAACTTGGTGTATGCGGAAAAGATAAACACAAGCCCAAGGAGAATGCGAAAAGCGTTTTGTCTGCGTTTCATCGGTTCAATTTTTTTCAAAAATAATCTTTATTCGCATTTACAGGGTGCAATTAAGTATCTTTGTTGTGCTTTTGACTTGTTGATGAAACACATTCGGAATTTTTGCATCATTGCCCATATCGATCATGGTAAAAGCACCTTGGCTGACCGTTTGCTCGATGCAACTGGTGCGGTTACTGAGCGCGAAAAGCAAGATCAACTTCTCGATAATATGGATTTGGAGCGTGAGCGTGGAATCACGATCAAGTCCCATGCGATTCAGATGAACTATACGATCGACGGTCAAGATTATGTGTTTAATCTCATCGATACGCCTGGTCACGTGGACTTTTCTTATGAAGTTTCCCGATCGATTGCTGCCTGTGAGGGTGCGCTACTTGTGGTCGATGCCGCACAGAGTATCCAGGCACAAACCATTTCCAATTTATATTTGGCTTTAGAAAACGACTTGGAAATCATACCTGTTCTCAACAAGGTCGATTTGCCTTCTGCAAACCCTGAGGAGGTCACCGACGATATTGTTGATTTGTTGGGTTGTCAGGCAGAAGAAGTGATTCACTGCTCTGCAAAAACAGGTCTTGGTATCGAATCTATTTTGGAAGCTGTCGTGGCCCGTATTCCTTCTCCCGAAGGGGATAATCATGCCCCTTTGCAGGCTCTTATTTTTGACTCCGTTTACAATCCGTTTCGTGGAGTGGAAACCTATTTCCGTGTTATGAACGGTCAAATTACCAAAGGGGAACGGATCAAATTTATCGCTACTGGAAAAGAGTACAACGCCGATGAGGTCGGTGCGCTCAAGCTCAAACAAGAATCACGAAAGCGTGTAGAGACGGGTGATGTGGGTTACTTGATCACAGGGATTAAAGAGGCCAAAGAGGTCCAAGTTGGAGATACGATTACCTTGGCCGCAAGCCCCACAGACTCACCGATTGATGGTTTTGAAGAGGTCAAACCCATGGTGTTTGCAGGGATTTATCCTGTTGACACTGAAGATTATGAAGAGCTCAGAAACTCCATGGAGAAGCTGCAGCTCAACGATGCGTCTTTGGTCTTTCAGCCCGAAAGTTCGGCTGCACTTGGTTTTGGGTTTCGCTGTGGGTTTTTGGGCATGTTGCACTTGGAAATCATTCAAGAACGCCTCGAGCGCGAGTTTGATATGTCGGTGATTACAACCGTTCCCAACGTATCCTATCACGCCTACACCAAAAAGAACCCTGATGAAATTGTGTTGGTTAACAATCCAACAGATCTCCCCGACCCTTCAATTCTCGATCATGTAGAAGAGCCCTTTATCAAGGCATCAATCATCACCAAGGCAGACTATGTCGGGAATGTGATGAGTCTGTGTATTGAAAAGCGTGGGCAAATCACGAATCAAACCTATCTCACTCCTGAACGTGTAGAGTTGTCCTTTGATATGCCTTTGGCAGAAATCGTGTTTGATTTTTACGATCGGCTCAAGTCGGTTTCTCGTGGATATGCCTCTTTTGATTATAGCCCAATCGGGTTGCGGACGTCCAAGTTGGTCAAGGTAGATATTTTGCTCAACGCCAGTCCTGTCGATGCTCTATCGGCCTTAGTACATACCGACAACGCTTATACGCTCGGAAAGAAAATGTGTGAAAAGCTCAAAGAGCTGATTCCAAGACAGCAGTTTGATATTCCCATTCAAGCGGCGATCGGTGCCAAAATCATTTCTCGTGAAACCATCAAAGCGGTTCGGAAAGACGTAACCGCCAAGTGTTATGGTGGTGATATTACCCGAAAGCGTAAACTCCTTGAAAAGCAGAAAAAAGGGAAAAAGAAGATGCGCCAAGTCGGTAATGTAGAAATCCCACAACAGGCCTTTATGGCGGTGTTGCAGTTGAACGACTAACCTTTATTTTCCCAACCTCTTTTGTTTCGTAAATTTATTTAGTACTTTTCAATTGAAATGAAAAGTAAGACAAACCTTGTTCGCACATTGAGTCTGCCTTCCGCCATCGCAATTAGCATCGGCGGAATGCTCAGTGGTATTTTTGTTTTGCCAGGTGTGGCCTTTGGCATCACGGGGCCCTCTGTTTCTTTGGCGTTTTTGATCGCTGGAATTTGCATTATCCCTGCTGTGCTGTCCAAAGCCGAATTGGCAACCGCTATGCCCAAATCAGGGGGAACCTACGTGTATATCGATCGTGCGTTTGGCCCTCTTTTTGGGGTCGTTTCGGGAATTGGGTTGTGGTTGTCGTTATTGCTCAAAAGTGCTTTTTCTTTAGTTGGGTTAAGTGCTTATTTGTATGTGTTGGTCGAATTGGATTCGTTCTATACCACCATCGTGGCGATTGTCTCCCTGTTTTTGGTTTTGGTGCTCAATCTCTTTGGGGTTAAAAAAGTAGGAAGTGCCCAACTCGCTATTGTTGGGGTTAGTGTCAGCTCTTTGGTGGTGTTGATTTCGCTTGGGTTTAACAGTGTAAGTGTCGTTCCGCCAACAGAATTTTTATCGGATGGTACCCTTGGCTTTTTTGGTGGAGTTGCCTTTTTATATATCTCCTATGCAGGAGTAACCAAAATCGCTGCTATTGCTGGTGAAATTTCTCAGCCCGAAAAAAACCTTCCACGTACCATGATTATTTCATTGCTGCTTATTATGGCTATATATGTTTGTGTGTCAATGGTGCTTGTGCGTTTTGTCGACGGGGCTGCTCTATCTACCGATATCCGACCAATCTATACCGCCGCAGCCGAAATCGGTGGTCCCATTGCGGGATACATCGCTGGAGTTGTGGGGGTAATGACTCTGCTCTCTATGGCTAATTCGGGTTTACTTGCCTCTTCACGCTTTCCTTTTGCCATGGCCCGCGACGGGGCTTTGCCTACGGTTTTTAGTTCGATCAGTAAACAATATTTGACCCCTGTTTTTTCAATCATCATCACTGCAGTTGCCATTGCTTTGGCCATTATCTTTTTGGATATTGTGAAAATCGCCAAGCTCGCCAGTGCCTTTAAAGTGCTGATGTTTGTAGCCGTCAACCTTGCAGTGATTGTGTTTAGAGAAACGAACGCCCAATGGTATCGTCCCAAATACAAATCGCCTCTTTATCCTTTTGTGCAAATCTTTGGAATTTTAAGCGGCTTGTTCTTGCTGGCTTTTCTCGGGCTTCAAGCGTTGTTGTCTGTGTTGGCCGTTTTTGTCATTGGGTTTTTGGTGTTCTTGGCTTATGGTCGAAAAACCAACCGCAGTGGTTTGTTATCAAACTATGGGATATTCTCGTTCCTTTTTCGAGGAAGACGCGCTGGGACATCAGAAACAGAGCTCGATAAGGAAGAGGTTATTGAAGGGATTTACAGCTCTGATTCTCAAATCGTCGTTCCCTTACTAGGTGACGAAACCTCACCTGAAATGATCGTTGAAGTGGCGTCTTCGATCAACCCTAAAGACAGTGTGAATGCTATCAACATCATAGAAGCGCCCGACCAAACCTTTTTGGAGGATGTCAATCTGATTAGTCCCAAAGATGAGTCTGTCAAAAGACGTATTTTATCTCTTCGGGATTCTAAAAACACCAAGGTTACTTTTGAGAGTCTGCCCACGCATGATGTGGTTAACACCATCAAAAACATCACTTCGGTACAAAAATGTGAGTGGTTAGTGATGGGTTGGGGCGGTCGTGAAAACACTGGTATTTTGGTTCGAAACCCTGTTGGGTGGGTCATCAAAAACATCAATGCCAACCTCGCGTTATTTAAAGACAATGGGGTAAGAAATATTTCAAAGGTTGTGCTGGCCGTTCGTCCAGGAAGAGAGGGAAATAAATTTATCCGTGTTGCGGATCACATTTGTAAGTATTACGGTGCGAGCTTAACGTTGTTAAACGTCATTGGTAAAGATGCTAAAAAAAGTGTAGAATCAAAGCTACACGACGATAACAACAGCTTGTTAAAAGGCCTGTCCCGTGAAGAAAATAGTGTGGTCATAAGAAGCAACGATGTAGTTGGTGTAATTTCTGAGGTCTCTGCCAGTTATGATTTACTCATTATCGGATCGAAGGAAAAAAGTACTTGGTACAATGTTTTGCTCGGTCTAAAATCGGATCGATTTGTCAAAAACTCTGTTTGTTCAGTTTTGCGATTAACCATAAGAGATTAGCATGAACCTATTCCCAATCGTTGCGGGTCGTTTCAAACTTGACGGTGGTGCGATGTTTGGTGTTGTGCCAAAGTCGATCTGGCAGCGCACCAATCCTGCAGACGAAGACAACCTGATTGATTTATGTGCGAGGTGTTTGTTGATTGAGTCAGGCGATCGATTGATTCTGGTCGATACGGGAATGGGCGACAAACAAAGCGAATATTTTTTTAATTACTACAAACCTTCGGGAAATGATAATCTTGTCGATTCTGTCATAGGTGCTGGTTTTCATCCAAATGATGTTACGGATGTCTTGCTAACCCATTTACATTTCGATCATTGTGGGGGGTGTTTTACTTGGAATGCTGACCGCACTTCTTTTGTTCCTGTTTTTCCAAATGCGGATTACTGGTCAAATGAGTCTCATTGGCAATGGGCCACCCAGCCCAACCCTCGTGAAAAAGCTTCCTTTTTGAAAGATAACCTAAACCCGATACAAGAGTCTGGTCGTTTGCGATTTATTGAAAAAGGTAAAGACAATCCTTTGGGTCTAGACCTTCTTTTTGTAGATGGGCATACGGAAAAACAAATGCTGCCGATGGTGGATTGGAAAGGGGAAAAACTTGTCTTTATGGGAGACCTTGTCCCTACTGTTGGCCATATTCCCCTACCCTATGTCATGGGATATGATGTGCGTCCGCTACAAACGCTTGTTGAAAAGTCTGCTTTTTTAGATCTTGCAGCTGAAAACAACTATTTACTTTTTTTGGAACATGACCCAAATGCCCCTTTGGTGCGGGTTCATCAAACAGAAAAAGGGGTCCGCTTACAGTCGAGCCACAAGTGGAACGAATTTATTTAACTTCAATCTTATTATGAAACATCTTATTTTACTTTTATGTGCGTTTTCCTTTGCGCAATCTCCCTATGTAGGCTATTGGCAACAGGAAGTCGATTATGTGATGGACATCCGTATGGATGTGGAAACATTTCGATATAGTGGAACACAACAGCTCACCTATACCAACCACTCACCCGACACCCTGTCCAAAGTTTTCTACCACTTGTATTTTAACGCTTTTCAGCCAGGGAGTGATATGGACATACGTTCCAGAACCATCAAAGACCCCGATCCGCGGGTTGGGGACAGAATCAGTAAACTCAACGATGATGAAATTGGTTTTTTACATGTGAGTGATCTTGAACAAGATGGATTGGCCGTTGCTTATGAGGAGGAAGAAACCATTTTGGTTGTTGAATTGGCTACGCCTTTACTTCCTGGGAATTCTACTGTTTTGGATATGGTTTTTGAAGGTCAGGTACCTGTACAAGTTCGCCGAAGCGGGCGGAACAATAAAGAAGGGGTTGATTTGTCAATGACACAATGGTATCCAAAATTGGTTGAATACGACAAAGACGGTTGGCACCCTAATCCGTATGTTGGGCGTGAGTTTCATGGGGTTTGGGGTGATTTTGATGTGTCCATCACCATTGATCGCAACTACGTAATCGGTGGGACTGGTTACCTACAAAACCCTGAAGAAGTCGGTCATGGGTATGCGGAAAAAACAAAAAAATCAAAGTCCGAAACCTTGACATGGCGTTTTGTTGCGCCAATGGTTCATGATTTTGCTTGGGCAGCGGACCCTGATTTTATTCACGATATGATTTTAAGCCCAAATGATGTCGAACTACACTTCTTCTACCTCAACAATCCCGATATTCTTGAAAACTGGAAACAACTCCAAGGGGATACTGCTAAAATGCTGGCTTTTTTTAATGAAAACATCGGAGAGTACCCTTATAAACAATACTCTGTTATTCAAGGAGGAGATGGGGGAATGGAATATCCCATGTGCACACTCATAACTGGGGAACGGGAGTATAAAAGCTTGTTTGGCGTAACCGCTCATGAATTGGCGCATAGTTGGTTTCATCATTTGTTGGGTACCAATGAAGCAAAATACGCTTGGATGGATGAAGGATTTACTTCTTTTTATGATATGCTTTGTGAGTCCGCAATCTTAGGAACAGATGATCCGTATTCCAGTTTTTATAGTCGCTATTACCAGCTTGTAAATTCTGGTGTTGAGGAACCCTTAACAACTCACGCTGATCGGTTTCAATATAACTTTACCTATGGGGTTGCTAGTTATTCAAAAGGTGCTGTTTTCCTCGCTCAGCTTGGATATATTATTGGTGCAGACAACCTCAGGAAAACAATAAAAAGATATTATGAGGTGTTTAAATTTAGTCATCCCACACCTAATGATTTTAAGCGGATTGCGGAAAAGGTTTCTGGCATGCAACTGGAATGGTATCTCAACGACTGGGTTCGCACAACGAATACCATTGATTATGGAATTCAGCAAGTTGAAGAGAAGGGTCAAAAAACAAAGATTACTTTAGGGCGTATTGGGAATCTACCGATGCCTGTTGAAGTATATGTGGAAGACGTTGATGGATCTACTTTTTATTACTATATCCCGTTACAGATGATGCGTGGAGAAAAGTCGTTTTTGAATCAAAAAGTCTCTACGTTAAGTGATTGGTCTTGGGCGAGTCCAACCTATCAATTTGAAATCAAAAATCCTTTGGGTGATATTAAAGTTATTCAGTTGAATCCGACAGGACTTAAGGCGGATGTGAATCCAAACAATGATATTTACATGATAGAATAATGGCTTCTTTTCCTAAACAAATACGCATTACAAATGAATCGCAGCTTCAATCGTTATTCGATTCAGGAAAAAGCATTTCTTCTGGTGGAATTACGTTAAAATACATCCATAGTCAGACCGAATTTAAAGTTGGTTTTTCTGCACCCAAACGCCTACACGCAACCGCTGTTACAAGGAACTTACTCAAACGAAGAATGCGAGAATCCTTTCGGCTGCAAAAAAATGTTCTCGGCTATTCTTTCTCTGGTATCGGCTATTTTATTTATACGAAAAAGGATGTAAAAAACAGTAGCGAAATTTATCGTGCATTTACAACGCTACTGACGAAGTGGAAGGATTCCGAAACATAGTAATGTGAGGAATACCATCTTCAAGATAAGTATCACCGACAGAAACAAAACCATTGTTTTGATATAGTTTTTCGAGATGATATTGGGCTGATATTTTGATCTCTGTTTGATCTCCTAATTCTTTGATCGAGCGCTTCACGAGTTCATCTCCTAATCCTAACCCACGATGTGATTTTTTAACCACAGCTCGACCAAAAGAATGTTGATCGAAATAATCGCCTGGTTTGAGAAGACGGCTGTGGGCGACTAAGAGATCCTTGTCATAACCCAACAGATGTTTTGCTTTCTGATCTTTGCGATCAATATCTTGATAAACACAATCTTGTTCTACAACAAAAACCTCTGATCGCAATGCAAGGATTGAATATAAAATATCTGTTGTGAGTTCACTCCAGTTATATATTTTCCAATCGAGTTTCATGTATCAATTTTGTCGATTCTTCGTTGGTGTCTTCCTCCTTCAAAATCAGTTGATAAGAAAATGTCTATGATTTCTTTTGCTTCCTCTAATGAAATAAAGCGAGCTGGTAAACTTAAAATATTTGCATCATTATGTTGGCGAGCAAGAACAGCGATGTGTGAATTCCAGCAAAGTGCAGAACGGATACTTTTGTGTTTATTTGCCGTCATATTAGCGCCATTTCCACTACCACAAATTATGATGCCAATATCAGATTTATAACTAGAAACATCATCGGCAACAGGGTGGATTGTGTCGGGGTAATCCATACTATCTTCATCATCGGTTCCGTGGTTGATAACAGTATGCCCTTGTGTGGTTAAATAAGAAAGTAATTCTAACTTATAATTTGTTCCTGCATGATCGTTGCCGATAGAAATTTTCATGGGTTGTGTTTATTACAAAATTAGCTAACTTTTTTGTTGATAGAAATGTTTATAAACTCAGGGTTATCAACAAGCTTTACCTTCTGTATGTTTTTCAAACGTTTTGTTGTTTTTAACTGACATGTTTTAAACAGTTATTCCTGTGTTATAAACAACTAATATAAGAAGGAAAATTAGAGTTATCGTAGATATTAACAAGCTATTATAATCACTTAAATTTTATTTTAAAAAGAAAGATAATAATGATAAATAGAATAAAGTTGATAATTCACAAAAGCTTTTAATCAGTTCAAGATTTATTGTTCTAAATTGCACCATCTAAAACATGGGTAAAAAACACACAACAAAAGATGCAATTCTCAACATTTTGCACCAACAAAATGGAAGTCCACTCAACTACAAACAAATCTGTAGTCGTTTATCAATTCATGACCCTAGCGGAAGGAATCATATCGCCAAGTCTTTAAAAAAATTAAAAAGCAGCGGCGTTATTGAAGAACACGCAAAAGGAAAGTACTTTGTTAAACCTCCTTCATATCTTCATGAAGGAACTTTAGATGTAAACAGTCAAGGGAATGGATATCTCATTTCAGAGGAGTTTGCGGATGACGTGTTTATTGATAGGCGACATTTTAATAAGGCATTTCATGGCGACACCGTTTCTTTCAAAATCATACCATCAAAAGGAAAGCGAAGAAAACAAGGCTCGGTCGCCCACATTATCAAAAGGCAAAAAACACAATATGTGGGAGTTGTCGAAAAGTTCGACGATGGTTTTTCTGTACAACCGAAAAATATCAATCTACCATTTTTATTATCAAAAGAAAATTTAGGAAAAGCAAAGTTGGGAGATGTTGTTTTGGTTTCCATACAAGAATGGAAACGGAAATCCAACTATCCACAAGCCGTTGTTAAAGAAATTTTAGGTACACCCGGAAACCATGAAACAGAAATTCATACCATAATGGCGACCCATGGATTGCCATGGAATTTTGATAAAGAAATCGACGAGTATGCAATGCAACTCAAAACAGAGATTGGCAAAGATGAAATCGCAGCACGCAGAGACTTTCGAAATGTCTTAACGTTTACCATTGATCCAAAGGACGCGAAAGATTTTGATGATGCGATCTCTTTCAAAACCCTTTCAAAAGATTTATTTGAGGTTGGTATACATATTGCGGATGTTTCTCATTATGTTCAGCCAGGAAGTGTACTAGACAAAGAAGCATACCAAAGAGCCACATCGATATATTTGGTGGATCGGGTAGTTCCGATGTTGCCAGAGAGATTATCGAATCAAATCTGTTCCCTTCGACCAAATGAAGAAAAGTTAACGTTTTCAGCTGTTTTTGAAATCACCGCTGCAGGAGAAGTGAAGTCAGAGTGGTATGGTAAAACAGTGATTTTATCAGATGCGCGCTTTGCTTATGAAGAAGCGCAACATATGATTTCGTCACAATCCAAGACCATCCCATTAAAGATTTCTCTTACATCAGCAGAATATACCGTCAAGGAGGATGTTTTTGAAGCAATTCAACACCTACAAAATATCGCGTCTACAAGAAGAAAAAATCGCCTCAAAAACGGAGCGATCAATTTTAACAAACAAGAAATTCGTTTTGCTTTAGATGATCAAAACAATCCAAAAGCGGTCTTGGTAAAAGAAAGTAAAGCAGCAAATCACCTGATCGAAGAGTTTATGCTTCTCGCAAATGAATCTGTAGCCACCTATGTTGGAAAACGTAAACAAGCGCCTCCTTTTGTTTATCGTGTTCATGACGAACCTGATGAAGAAAAGCTGGCTCAATTTGCACGAATCGCTTTTGGGTTAGGATATAAACTCAACTTAAACACTCCAAATTCAATTGCAAAATCAATCAATTCACTACTCCAACAGATCGATCAAAAGCCCGAAAAAAATCTGCTTGATACCCTCGCAATCAGGAGCATGAGTAAAGCGATTTATACAACACAAAATATCGGGCACTACGGTCTTCATTTTACACATTACACTCATTTCACATCTCCGATTAGGCGTTATCCAGATGTAATTGTTCATCGCTTATTACAGCACGATCTCACTCAAAAACCCCTTCCAAAAACTAACGACCTAGAACAACAATTAAAACACTGTACAGATCAGGAAATTCTTGCTACAAAAGCAGAGCGTGATTCCATTAAATTCATGCAAGTCAAGTATATCTCAAAGCATATTGGTTCTACTCAAAAAGGATCCATATCAGGAGTCACAGAGAGAGGTGTTTTTATTGAATTGGTGGAGAGCAAATGCGAAGGATTTGTTCGCATACAAGACCTGCCGGATGATTACTATTATTACGATGCAGCTCAATTAAAAATGATTGGTCAACAAACCAAAAAGGAGTATCAGCTCGGAGATCCTGTTCAAGTTACGATCGTAGCAACAGATTTAATTAAGCGACAAATCGATTTATCGATTGCAGACGATTAGTTTTATTGTAATTTTGAATAAAGCTTACCCATGAAGAACCATTGGCTTGTTTTCTTTCTTTTTTCTGCAAGTGTTTTTAGTCAACAAAAAACAATAGGAGAGTTCACAGAACTCATCATCAAAGACGGATTACACGTTACGCTGATATCAGGAGACAAAAACGCAATTTCAATAACAAGTGAAAACGAAAAAGGCGTAACGGTAACGAATAAAGACGGCAGGCTCAAAATCAGCATGAAACCCTTTCAAACCTTAAAAGGAATTGACGCGAACATTGAGTTGTTTTTTTCTGGTGACATCAACAAAATAGACGTAAGTCGTGGGGCCTATCTTTCTGTTCTTGACACACTTCAAACAGAAGAACTAGATATTTGTAGCAGGAAAGGAGCAGAAATCGAATTAAGTTTATTTGCAAAAAAAGTAAACTACACCGCAAATACAGGAGCTAAAATTATTGTAAGGGGAGAGGTAGAACAACAGCAAATTCGCATATTGTCAGGGGGAACGGTAGACGCACAGCGCACCTTGTCAAAAGAAAGTACTGCACAAATCACATTTGGTGGATCATGCGAGGTTCAAGCAACATCTTTATTTGATCTCACAACACGATTTGGAGGAATAGGTAGGGTTCACGGAGACCCGCTAAAAACAGTTCACAATAAAACATTAGGGGGGTCTATCCTCTTTTCAAAACTTTCCGAAGAGTAATGAATGATGTTCTTTCAGCACTACCCTTTTCGGTCCTGTTGATTTTTGCTACAGGCCCCCTGTTTTTCTTAATACTAGAAACAAGTATTAGCAAAGGGATCAAACCAGCATTTCTAATTGACTTGGGTGCGGTTTTCGCAGATGCAGTCTTTGTTCTTGTCGCCTTCTTAGGCACAAAATCCCTCCTAGCAGACATCAAAGACAACCCAAACCTATATATACTTGGCGGCGTATTGCTGATCGTTTATGCCACGATTAGCGCAATTACAACCATCCGAAAAAAAGAGGAAATATTCGAAAATGAGCCAATAGAACCAAAAGGATTTCATCTATTTTCATATTTCATCAAAGGGTTTTTCTTAAACATCATCAATGTTGGAACTTTTTTGTTTTGGCTAGGCTTGCTTGTTTCAATCGCCCCGACATTGGAACTAGAGATCAATCGCATCATCGTTTTCTTTTCAACTGTTATGATAGGCTATCTTATCCTTGGGTTTATAAAAATTGTCCTTGCCAAACAGTTGAGCAAAACACTTACACCTCCTGTGATCTACAAAATCAGACTATCTGTGTGTGTTTTGTTGGTTATTTTTGGAATCTATTTTATTTACCAAGGCGTCTATGCGCCAGAGCCAGACGTTTTGTTACCTTCGATAAATCAATGGAAGTAAATAAAGAGGCACCGAGCGGATTCGAACCGCTGTACAAGCTTTTGCAGAGCTCTGCCTAGCCACTCGGCCACGGTGCCAAATTCAATGGCAAAAGTAAGCTATTTTAATCAACCAGAGAAGACTTCACCCTTCCAACAACACGGAAACGGACTGTACATCACCCCCAATAGGTGGATTGATTTTAGATACCCGAACCCGAATATGAAGCAAATCAGTAACGGTAGACTTGATACGGTCGATAATCCGTTGAGCAACGTGTTCTAATAAACGAGAGGGCGATTTCATTTCGTCTACAACAATCTTGTGTAGGACAACATAATCCGGAGTGTCTTTTAAATCATCAGAGGATGAAGCAACTGTCAAATCCGCATCCACCCACAAGTCAACCCGATATTCACTCCCGATAACGGTCTCCTCTTTCATACAACCATGGTGGCTATACGTTCGGATGTTTTCTAAATAAATTTGACCCATATCTATTTTTAGCAAAGATAACAAACAAAGCAGCTCTTCCTGTGTGAATTAATTACCTTTGCCACAAATAAACACAGCGTGAACCCATCGAAAAACTTTATTGAACACATTATCGATGAAGATCTAGCGCAAGGCCTTTCTCAAGAGTCTTTGCGTTTTCGTTTCCCACCAGAACCAAACGGATTTTTACACATTGGACATGTAAAGGCAATCTGTATCAATTTTGGTTTAGGCATGTCATATAACGCGCCTGTAAACCTTCGGTTTGATGACACCAACCCTGCAGCCGAAGAACAACTCTATGTTGACGCCATAAAAAAAGACATTCAGTGGTTGGGCTTTCGCTGGGACAAAGAATGCTATGCGTCCGACTATTTTCAAACCTTGTATGATTGGGCACTTGACCTAATCAAGTCAGGAAAGGCCTATGTAGATTCGCAAACATCAGAAGAAATCGCAAAGCAAAAAGGCATACCAACCCAAGCAGGCGAACACAGCCCGTATCGCACAAGATCCGCAGAAGAGAACCTGCTTCTTTTTACTGAAATGAAAGCAGGAAAACACAAAGAAGGAAGTCATGTTTTGCGATTTAAAGGCGACATGAGCTCCCCAAATATGTTGCTGCGTGACCCCGTTATGTACCGAATTTTATTTCAATCTCACCACCGAACAGCCGATCAATGGTGTATCTACCCGATGTATGATTGGACGCATGGACAGTCGGATTACATTGAAAAGATTTCGCACTCTCTATGTTCATTAGAATTCAAACCCCATCGCGACCTCTATGAGGCTTTCCTAACCGAAATACACACGGTTGGTCTCGCACCAAAACAAAGAGAGTTTGCGCGTATGAATCTCAATTATACCGTCACGAGCAAACGCAAATTGATGCAGCTGGTTCAAAATAAAACCGTTTCAGGATGGGATGACCCACGAATGCCAACCATCAGTGGTTTACGACGAAGAGGATACACGGCAGCGTCATTAAAAAACTTTATTCAAGCCGTGGGGGTTGCAAAACGAGAGAACCTTATCGATGTTTCTTTATTAGAGTTCTGTGTCCGAGAAGACCTAAATAAAATTGCCCCTCGAATCATGGCTGTCCTCAATCCTTTACGTATTGTTATCACAAATTATCCAGACGGACAGGAGGAATGGTTAACCGCAGAAAATAATCCCGAAGATCCAGCAGCAGGAAGTCGCGAATTGCCATTTTCTAAAACTATTTTGATTGAGCAAGAAGATTTTCGTGAAGAAGCAAACAGAAAATTTTTCCGTCTAAAACTAGGTAAGGAAGTACGCCTAAAAAACGCCTATATTATCAAAGCAGATTCGGTTGAAAAGGACAATAATGGAAAGATCAAAACCGTTTTTTGTACTTATGATCCATTGAGTAAAAGCGGAAGTGGAACAGAAGAAAGCCAGCGTAAAGTGAAAGGAACCCTACATTGGGTTTCGGAACAACACGCCCATCAAATTCAAGTCAGAAATTACGATCGATTGTTTTCTAATCCCAATCCTGATGGCCACAAAGACGCAGACTTCACAAGTTTTTTAAACGAAAACTCATTGACCGAACAACAAGCTTTTGTCGAACCAAACATTGGCAAGCCACTTCATGGAAAGAACTACCAATTCCAACGCCAAGGATACTATGTAGTTGACCCAGATAGCACGGAAACCAACATCATATTTAATCGAACTGTTGGATTACGAGATAATTGGTCCAAAAAATAAAAACACCATGTTATTCGTTCTTTTTCGAACGCTCGTCTTCTTCTCTTTGCTTTTTCATGGCCTCACCAATTTGATTACTCGCCGTAAACGAGGCAACCATATTGTTTAGCATTTCCGAGCCCGCTTGCGGCGAATTTGGCATCAAAATTAAATTGCTATTGCTCGCAGATCCAACGGACTGAAGGGTGTCATAGTGCTGGGTAACAACAATTAGCGCCGAGGCCTCTTGGGAGTTGATGTTAACACCATTCAACACTTTGACCGAGTCCTCCAAACCACGTGCAATCTCACGCCTTTGGTCAGCAATCCCCTGACCTTGTAGTCGTTTAGACTCAGCTTCGGCTTTTGCACGCTCTACGATTAAGATACGCTGTGCGTCTCCTTCAAATTGCGCGGCAACCTTTTCTCTCTCAGAGGCATTAATCCGATTCATTGAGTCTTTGACTTGTGCATCAGGATCGATATCTGTCACCAGTGTTTTGATAATATCAAACCCATAGTTTACCATCGCATCATTGAGCTCTGCTTTCACTGCAATCGCAACATCGTCTTTTTTCTCAAAGACATCATCCAAAATCATTTTAGGAACTTCTGCACGAACAACATCAAAGACATAAGAAGTGATTTGATCTTGAGGAAAGTCTAGTTTGTAAAACGCTTCGTACACCTTGTCTTTAATCACCATGTACTGAACAGATACTTTAATTTTGACAAAGACATCATCCTTGGTTTTTGTCTCGACTACAACATCGAGCTGTTGAATACGTAAACTCACGCGTCCTGCGACACGATCTATAATTGGAATTTTGAGCTGTAGTCCAGATTGACGAACCCCAACAAACCTTCCAAAACGCTCAACAATGGCAGCGGATTGTTGTTTGACGATAAAGAATATACCAAAGAGTAAAACAAAGGCAAGAAAGCCCAACAAAGAATAAGTTATAATAGACATAACTAACGGTTTTTAGATTTCTACTAAAGATAACCAAAAAACAGTTACTCTAACACTTCTAAAGCAGAATCAATACGGTTTATAACTTCTTTTGCACCCAATGTATTGATGATTGAGAATAAGTCAGGCCCAGAAAGAGACCCCACGATGACAACACGCAGTGAGCCCATCAATACACCAAGACCTTGTCCTGCATCTTCGGCGACCCTCTTTAACTCGCCTTTTAGTTGCCCTAGTGACGCCTCGCCATCATCGGAAAGCAAATCAACCACAGCGTGTAATAAGCCTTTCGTTTTTTCTTTCCACACCTTTTTGACCGCTTTGGGATCATATACGCTAGGTTTCTCAAAAAAGACTTTAAGTTCCCGCCAGAGCTCAGAGGTTAGGACGACTCTTGGTTGAATCAACAACGCAATAGATTTTATTTTATTTTCATCATTGACCACAAACCCATGATTTTCGATAGCAGCCTTACATAGCCCACTAAAATCAGAAAGGGATAAGCGTTGGATGTGTTGTTGGTTAAACCACTTGTTTTTCTCAGGATCAAAACGTGCACCTGCAAGATGAACTCTTTTTAAGTCGAATAATGAAACCAATTCTTCTAAAGAAAAAATTTCGTTTTCACTGCCATCGTTCCATCCGAGTAATGCAAGGAAATTTAAGACCGCTACCGGTAAATACCCTTCTTCTTTATAGCCCATTATTTCTCCTTTCCACTGTATTGGAAATACAGGAAAACCTAACCTATCCCCATCTCGTTTTGAAAGTTTTCCTTTACCATTTGGTTTGAGAATCAATGGTAAATGCGCAAATTCTGGAGGTGTCCAACCAAAAGCATCATATAACTTTAAATGTAAAGCCAACGAGGGCAACCACTCTTCTCCGCGTATCACATGAGAAATATCCATGAGGTGATCGTCTACAACATTTGCAAAATGATAGGTCGGCATACCATCGCTTTTATACAGTATTTTATCATCCAATAATTTACAATCAATCGCTACGTTACCCCGAATGGAATCGTGACAATGATAAATCGAAGACTGTTTTTCATCCCACATCAAAAAACGAACGACATAAGGGTGTCCGCCGTCCAGCTTTTCTTTTGTCTTTTTCTCTCCCAAAACCAAGCTGTTGTTTAGCTTCATTCGATTGTGCCAATTATAGATAAATGTTTCCCCTTTTTTTTCGCGGTTATTACGGAGCTGCTCTAAACTTTCGGAAGAATCAAATGCATAATATGCAAGTCCGTTTTCAACGAGTTCAAGGATATATTTTTGATATACATCGCGCCTTTCACTTTGACGGTATGGACCAAAACTTCCGGTGTGGGCGGGGCTCTCGTCGGGTTCAATACCAAGCCATGCTAAACAAGATTGGATATATTCTTCTGCACGTTCAACAGAGCGTTTCTGATCGGTGTCCTCAATACGCAATACAAATTTTCCATTGTGTTTTCTCGCGTACAAATAGTTGTAAAGCGCTGTTCGTAACCCACCGATATGAAGAGGTCCTGTTGGGCTTGGGGAGAAACGAACGCGTACTGAATTGGTCATGAAATAGTTTTTGTAAAGATATCGTCTATTCATGATAACACGAAACCAAAGAAATAATACCACAAAACACTGATAAACAGATAGTTATAGGTTTTTACTGTTTTCTATATTGGCTTACAACACCAGAAACACCTACCTTTGTACGGTGAAAAAGATTACGTTACAAGCACAAAATCAATTTTCAGTTCAAAACGAAGAACAGCTTTTGAGTTGGTTGTCAGACTGTCTTTTGCTCTTGGACAAGCAAATTGGGGATATCCACATTGCACTGATGGATGATGATGCCTTGTTGGCCCTCAACGAAAAACACCTAGATCACGACCATTACACCGATGTGATAACATTTGATTACTCTACCGCAAAGGAAGTTAATTGTGATATTGCGGTATCGACAGATCGTGTTTCAGAGAACGCTACACTTGAAGGTGTGAGCGTAGAAAATGAACTCGCAAGAGTGCTCATTCATGGCATACTTCATTGTGTAGGCTACTCTGACAAAACCCCAAATGACAAACAGATCATGCGGATGAAAGAAGACGAAATGTTAAAACAGTTCCACGTGGAACACAAATCCTTGTAGCACATGTTTGCAAAAGAATATGACGTTATTGTCGTTGGTGCGGGTCACGCTGGGTCCGAGGCCGCAGCCGCAGCCGCAAACATGAGTAGTAAAACCCTTTTGATAACCATGAACTTGCAAAACATTGCCCAAATGTCTTGCAACCCTGCGATGGGAGGTATTGCAAAAGGTCAAATTCTTCGTGAAATCGATGCTCTTGGTGGATATAGTGGGATTGTTACTGACAACACAGCGATTCAATTCAAGATGCTGAACAAGTCAAAAGGACCAGCGATGTGGAGTCCTAGAGCACAGTCTGACCGCATGCGCTTTGCAGAGGCTTGGCGTCTGCGCTTGGAAGAAACACATAATGTAGATTTCTATCAAGAGATGGTAACAGACTTACTCTTCGACAAAGATCGGGTTTGTGGGGTCAAAACATCTTTGGGCTTAGAGGTCTTTGCTAAGTCTGTGGTGCTGACAAGTGGAACTTTTCTCAATGGGCTGATTCATATTGGTGAAAAACAATTTGGTGGAGGACGTGCAGGCGAAAGTGCGTCTTTTGGAATAACTGAAAGGCTTGTAGAGAGAGGATTTACTTCGGGAAGAATGAAAACAGGTACACCGCCGCGTGTTGATGGCCGCTCGTTGGATTACGCTAAAATGATTGAACAACCAGGAGACAATCAGCCCAGTACTTTTTCCTACATGCCATCAACCCAACCCTTAAAAACGCAGCGATCCTGCCATATGACTTACACCAATCCAGAAGTTCACGATTTATTACGTGAAGGTTTTGATCGTTCACCGATGTTTAATGGCCGAATTCAAAGTGTGGGACCGCGCTATTGCCCTTCTGTTGAGGACAAAATCAATCGTTTTGTAGAAAAAGATAGGCACCAAATTTTTGTTGAACCAGAAGGATGGAATACAGTAGAAGTATATGTAAATGGATTCTCAACGTCTTTACCAGAAGATGTTCAGTATCGTGCTTTAACAGCTGTTTCAGGCTTTGAAAACGTAAAGTTTTTTCGGCCTGGCTATGCCATAGAGTATGATTATTTTCCACCAACACAACTCAAACACAGTTTAGAAACCAAGCCCATATCAGGTTTGTTTTTTGCGGGACAAATCAACGGTACTACAGGATATGAGGAGGCAGCCGCACAAGGGCTAATGGCGGGGATTAACGCTCACTTATACCATACAGAACAAGAACCGTTTTCTCTACGTAGAGATCAGGCTTATATTGGTGTTTTGATCGATGATCTCATTACAAAAGGAACTGAAGAACCCTATCGAATGTTCACCTCCCGTGCAGAATACCGAACGCTGTTGCGCCAAGACAATGCGGATACCCGTTTAACCCCATTATCACACAAAATTGGATTAGCATCAGACGAAAGACTCGAAGTGATGGAAAAATCCCAACACCAAGCCGACAGTCTTATCCGATTTATGAAGAAAACGAGCATACAACCACAAGATGTTAATCCCATTTTACAAGACAAAGAAACGGCAGAGATTAAACAATCCACGAAACTCGCTAAGATTCTAGCACGCCCGCAACTCAAAATGGATGATTTACTACAGCTAGAGTTAATTAACCTCTATTTTGAAGAAAACAAAACCACACAAACGACTCTAGAACAAGCAGAAATACAGATTAAATATGCAGGGTACATAGAGAAAGAAGAGGCGCAAGCTCAAAAATTAGACCGATTAGAATCCATCAAAATTCCCCAAGGCTTTGATTTTCACGCGATCCAATCGATATCGACAGAGGCGAGACAAAAGCTGACAGAAATTCAACCACAAACCCTATCACAGGCTTCTCGAATCAGCGGAGTTTCGCCAAGCGACATCAGTGTTTTGTTGGTCCACATGGGACGCTAGGTTCCACGTGGAACAATACCATTTCTACAATGAATAAAATAGTTTGTATCGACCATTTAGTTACAGGAGACCCCTTTGTTTTAGAACCCCATAACCACTACGATATTTTACAAACAACACCCCAACCGAAACAGATTGAGAAATACTATGACCACCCAAACTATATTTCTCATAAAACACAAGGAACATCCATCTTCTTCGCTGTTTATTCGCGATTCAGACAATGGAACCACAACTACAAAATCAAGATTATCAACAAACACTCTCAAACCAAAGGAAAACTGTTAGATTTTGGTGCAGGGACAGGGTCTTTTGTTGAATTTACGAACACCAAAGGGTGGCAATCGGAGGGATTTGAGCCCAACACCAAAGCCCATGGATACAAAGCAAAATACCAATCCACATGGACTAGCCCAAAATCCTATCATGTGATTACAGCATGGCATGTTGTAGAACACCTTCCTGACCCCAGGGCGTTTTTTGAGCAGGCGCTCAAATCTTTAGCAGACAATGGCAAACTATTTGTTGCTCTGCCGAATTATAAATCTTGGGACGCAAACAAATACGGCTCAATGTGGGCCGCCTATGATGTTCCAAGACATTTGTGGCATTTCTCGCCAAAGGGCTTTATAAGCATGGCAAAAGATTGCGGGTTCGAAACGGAAAAAACCTATCCGTTGCGCTTAGATGCCTATTATGTGTCATTGCTTTCAGAACAAAACCGTCAATCGAAATTTCCATGGCTTAAGGCGTTTAGGTCTGGATGGCGATCAAACCACGCTGCAAAACAGTCAAAAAACTATTCTTCGCTGATTTATGTTTTACAAAAACGAAAATAAAGGCGTTTAAGCGCACTTTAGGACATTGACGAACTCCATAGTCAAAAAAACAAAAAAAATCCAACAGAAAAGAACAAAAAAACAATCCAAACTTAAGACAGAACAGGAGGGTTGTGAATGTGCCTTGTGAGCTTTAACGACAGATCAGAGAAAATCATTTTGGCACTCCCATTGCGTTCAACATGAAGGTAAGCAGACTCTAACTCACTGATAATCAGATTAATATTTCCATTGTGGACATAATTCGAAAATCGAGAAACATCAAAATCTCCTCTTGGCTTATAGCTTGTAAGCTCAGTGAGATCATACTGAACCAGCAGGGCTTGACGAAAGAGCTCGATGCTAAACAACAAAAACTGTTTTTGCGTTTCCCGACCAACGCCCGCAATTTGTTGACTCCAATTTAGTAGTTCAACAACAGACCCTTTGTTTCGCTTTGCTTTAAATGCAGTGCGTACCCAACTCACAAACCAATCTTCAAAAGGGACCTCTTCGACCTTCATCAAACGCAAAGCACGACTCAACTGGCCATTGGCTTGTATACTTAAACTGTCAGCCAAATCACGAGTTGCCCCATAGGAAATTAACGCTCTCGAAATGGCATTTTCAGGCAACAATGAAAAGTGAACACCCTGACAACGCGAACGTAGTGTTTCAAGAACCTGATCTTCATGATTTGAAATGAATATAAGAAGTGTCTTTTCAGGGGGCTCTTCCACAAGTTTGAGCAGTTTGTTGGCTGCAGCGAGGTTGAGCTTGTCGGCCTGCCATACGACAACCCCTTTCCAACCACCTTCGTAAGCCGTCAAGTAAAGTTTCTTTGTTATTTCCTCAGATTCCAAAACACCGATTTGACCTTGTTTGTTTTCGATCTCCAGTTGTTGGTACCAATCAAACAGTGTTCCGAAACGGTTGTTTTCGACAAACAAACGCCAATCTTCCAAGAACTGGTCTGATGTCGGCTTTGTTTTCACTTTTGCGTTAGACGCCACTGGAAAGACAAAGTGAAGATCAGGGTGTGTCATCCGATCAAATTTTAAATTACAAGATGACTTGTCGGTATTTGATTCTTGACAAAACACAGCTCGCATAAATGCGATGGCAACCGCGAGCATACCAACACCTTCAGGGCCAGTAAATAGTTGCGCATGAGGAACCCGCCCCAAAGAAATACTTTCACGAAGGACCTTAATTTGAGAGTCATGGCCGTAGATTTGATCAAATCGCATAAACAAATATACACATCCAACAACGAAATAAATAGCAAACAACACAAATGAAAACGGAGAAGAAAAACGTACATTTGCACGCAAATTTCATAAAATGCGAACCTTAGACACCGTCAATTATTCAAACAAAAAGGTACTCATTCGAGTTGATTTCAATGTCCCCCTCGACGAGAATAACCGAGTGACAGATCACACGAGGATAAAAGCAGCCAAGCCAACAATTGATAAGGTCTTGGCAGACGGCGGAAGTTGTGTGTTGATGACTCATTTGGGGCGGCCAAAAGGGGTAGATGACAACTTGTCTCTTCGCCATATTGTTTCTGAAATACAAAAGGTATTGGGTGTTGAGGTTCAGTTTTCAAAACACACGATTGGTCCCAAAGCCGAAGCGCAGGCGCAAGCATTACAACCAGGCCAGGTTATGTTGTTGGAAAACCTGAGGTTTTATGACGAAGAAACCAAAGGCGACGAGCAGTTTGCAAATGCACTCTCAATATTAGGGGATTGTTACATTAACGACGCATTTGGAACGGCGCACCGTGCACACGCCTCAACAACCATAGTTGCTCAATTTTTTCCAAAAGCAAAGCATTTCGGTTACCTATTGACACAAGAAATTGATGCGATAGATCGCGTGATGACAACAGGCGAAAAGCCCGTGTTGGCAGTGCTTGGGGGCGCAAAAGTATCTTCCAAGATCACGATTATCGAAAACATACTGGACAAGGTAGACCATCTGATTATAGGAGGAGGGATGTCATTTACTTTTGCCAAAGCAATGGGCGGACAAATTGGAAATTCCATTTGCGAAGATGATAAACAAGAACTAGCCCTTTCAATTTTGGCAAGTGCAAAAGAGAAAGGTGTTCAAATTCATTTACCAACAGATGTGGTCGCTGGAGACCAGTTTTCAAATGAGGCGAATCAACAAATCTTTCCAATCGACCAAATTCCAGACGGATGGGAAGGGATGGATGCTGGCCCAGAAAGCGTGGCAGCTTTTCGTGAGGTCGTGTTGCAGAGTAAAACCATACTGTGGAATGGTCCATTAGGTGTTTTTGAATTCTCGCACTTTTCACAAGGAACGATTGCTCTGGGAGAAGCCATAGCAGCAAGCACAAAAAATGGCGCATTCTCGCTTGTCGGTGGGGGAGATTCGGTAGCTGCAGTGAAGCAGTTTAATATGGAAAACGAAGTCAGTTATGTATCCACGGGCGGAGGGGCGATGCTTGAAAGTTTGGAAGGGAAAACCCTCCCAGGCATAGCAGCAATCTTGGCGTAGCTTTTGATTAATAGAAACCATGAAATGCCACTTTATAACCTTTATTCTTCTACTGACTACCATCTCGTGTCAAAACAAAAAGAGCGCACCACTTGTTTTATCTTCCAACGGTAATATCAACACGATTACAGTGGTGATGACCGACCAATTATGGTCGGGAGCGCTCGGACAAACCGTTAGGGATATGTATGCCTATCCTGCAGAGGGCTTGCCCCAACAAGAACCGTTATTTGATCTCAAGCAAATACCACCTGAGGTGTTCTCGGGCTTTGCACAGTCAAGCCGCAGCGTGCTATGGGTTGGGATTCGCGAACAAACCAATGCTCGCATTGACAAAAACACCTATGCGCAACCGCAGACTGTGGCGGTTTTTACGGCCCCAACTCCCACAGCACTGACGGAAATCATTGTTTCTCAATCTGATGAAGTAATCAAAACCCTTCGCAAACAGGAACGCGCCGAACGTTTGCGGAGAATTCAAAAATCGACTTATTCCAAGCATGGTCTCGACGAAAAGTTTGGGTTTACATTGACAATGCCGTCTGCCTATAAAACTTTTAAGGAAAATGAGACCACGTCATGGTTTCAACGAGAAATTCAAAAAGGACACATCAACCTATTGGTAACAACAACGGCCTATGACGAAGACATTGTTAATGAACAAAGCCTAGAAAAAATTATTATTCAACACGATTCCATCGGAAAGGCATTTATTCCAGGACGCCTACCAAATAGCTATTTAATCACAGAAAAAGCATACGAACCATATATCTATAGCACAACATTTGAAAAGAAACCCGCAGTAGAAATACGGGGAACATGGGAGGTACAAGGCGACTTTATGGCTGGCCCGTTTTTACAGTATATTATCAATGATAAGCCCAACAACAGAAATATCGTGTTAGAAGGATTTGTTTTTGCACCCTCTAGAGCAAAGCGGGATTATATATTTGAAATTGAAACGGTACTTCGGTCTTTACAAGAAAGCCGCTAACGGATTATTCCTTTTCAGCATCTTCTTCTTTGGAAGCATCTTTAAACTCTTTGATACCAGTACCTAGACCGCGCATGAGCTCTGGAATTTTGCGCCCCCCAAAAAGAAGAACAACCAAAACAACAAGGAGAACAATTTGCCATGGACCGATTGCTAAAAAAACAAAAATTGCGGACATAAGAGATTATTTTAAACAAATGTAATAAAGTTTTTCGAACTCTCAGACACCCCAAAACAGAGTTGGTTATATTTGCAAACGATGGCCAAATCAAATCACAAAGACAAGAAATCGCTACGCGCCAGATTTTTGGCAAAATATCGCTTTGTTGTTCTCAATGAGAACACATTCGAAGAAATGCTTTCGTACAAACTCAGCCGATTTAACGTTTTTATGATTTTGAGTATTTCTGCGATAATTTTAATTGGAGCAACCTATATGATTATTGCCTTAACCCCCCTCAAAGAATACATCCCGGGATACGATTCTACCGCCATGCGCCGACAAGCAATCAACAACACCTATCTCATGGATTCCTTGCAGCAACAACTGTTTCTAAACCAACGCTATATTTCCTCAATAACTAACGCTTTGACTGGGAATGTGGATTTAGAGGATATCCCCTCAAGGAATGTTCGGTCAGAGATTGACTTGATAGAAGAGCTTGATTTTAGTACAAACCAACAAGACTCTGTCCTACGTGCAGAGGTTGCACAAGAAGATCGGTTCAATTTATTTGAAACAGCTGGAACGGAAAGTAATTTTACCTTATTTCCCCCTCTAACAGGGGTGATTACCCAGGGCTATGACCCTTCAGTAAACCACTTTGCAGTAGATATAGGGGTACCAGAAAAGACACCAGTAAAAGCAGTCTCGGATGGAACTGTGATTTTGGCCGAGTGGACAACAGAGACAGGCTATGTTGTTATTATAAAACACGAGCAAAACCTAATATCTGTATATAAACATAACGAATCATTAGCGGTGAATCAAGGAGACCTCGTGTTTTCAGGTGAAGTCATTGGCTTTGCAGGAAGCACTGGCATTTTGTCAACAGGGCCTCATTTGCACCTGGAATTATGGAGCGACGGTTATCCGATCAACCCTACGGAATTAATCGAATTTGAGTAAGATGTCATTTCGAAAAATTGTAGCCAAGCAGCTCGCAAGACGAGCACGTAAAAGAATAAACAATTGGGCAGCAAACCCGATTGAAACCCAACAAAGAGTTTTTGATCAGCTCATTCAAAAAGCAAAACACACGGCTTTTGGGAAGGATCACAGCTTTGATCAAATTCAAGATTACAAAGACTTTATCAAACGAGTTCCAATAGCGGATTACGAGGGATTGCGTTCCTATGTAGACCGAGCTGTTAAAGGTGAAGCAGATGTATTGTGGCCAGGCAAACCACTATATTTTGCAAAGACCTCAGGAACCACCTCAGGAACCAAATACATTCCCTTGACCAAAGAGTCAATGCCCACTCATATAGAGGCTGCAAAAAACGCCCTTTTTTGTCATATTGAATCAACAGGAGACGCCTCATTTGTTGATGGAAAAATGATTTTTTTACAGGGCAGCCCAATTCTAGAAAAGAAAAACGGAGTTGCACTCGGCCGTCTTTCGGGGATTGTTGCGCATTATGTACCGAAACACCTACAAAAAAATCGCTTACCATCATGGGAAACGAACTGCATTGAAGACTGGGAAACTAAAGTCGACGCGATTGTTGAAGAAACCCATTGCGAGGATATGCGTTTGATAAGTGGCATACCACCATGGGTAAGCATGTATTATGAAAAATTAGCCGCCAAAACCGGAAAGAAAGCGGGCGACCTCTTTCCGAACTTCAACTTATTTGTATACGGAGGGGTAAATTTTGAGCCATATCGAACGAAGTTAGAAGGCTTGGTTGGACGCCGTGTCCCGAGTGTCGAGCTCTACCCTGCTTCTGAGGGCTTTTTTGCATTCCAAGACCAGCCAAACAGCAATGGGATGTTGCTGCAGCTTGACTCGGGAATTTTTTATGAGTTTATTCCTGCGGATCAGTTTTTTGATGAATCACCACCTCGTTTCGGATTATCCGAAGTCGAAGTTGGGATTAATTATGTGATCATCATTTCCACAAATGCAGGATTATGGGGGTACAATATTGGAGACACGGTTATGTTTACATCCACATCTCCATATCGGGTTGTTGTTTCAGGACGGATCAAGCATTTTATCTCCGCTTTTGGCGAGCATGTTATCGGAAAAGAAGTTGAACAAGCTCTTTTACTAGCGGCAGAGAAGACAGATGTTGAAATCAGTGAGTTTACAGTTGCTCCCCAAGTAAACCCAGAAAATGGATTGCCATACCACGAGTGGTTTATTGAGTTTACCATACCCCCAAAAGACATGGCTCAGTTTTGTTCGGGTCTCGATCAGCAGTTGTGTATTCAAAACAGTTATTATCTAGACCTTATAAAAGGAAAAGTATTGCGTCCGTTGGAGATTCAAGTTGTTGAGAAAGGCGGATTTTCTCGCTATATGAAAAGAATCGGTAAATTAGGGGGACAAAACAAAGTTCCTCGTTTGACCAATGATCGCAAAATTGCAGACGAGTTAATAACAGAATGTCGATGAAACAACAATCAATAGTTTCACCCTCAATTAGGAAGCGTGCGCAAGAATCTTCCAATGCGATTGCTCGAATGTATATCAGCATGCGCCATTTGCTTAACAGGGGCTTTTACAAACCGATGGGAGTCTCTGGGGCTTCTTTGCGGAATGCTTTATTGACGTTAAAACCAGAAATTTATGGCTCAATAGCAGAATCCAAAACAGAGTTGAACGGTTTACTCTATGTGATTGATCGTTTACCTGAGGGAGTCGCAGAATGCGTTTCTGTCAACCTCACCGCAAAGGAAGGTCTTTCTACCTCTAGTTTTCAGCCCATTATTCCAGCCAAAAGAAGGCGAAACTGCTATCGCATTGACAAAGACCAAATGGTCATTGAGGTAACCAGGGGACGATCTGAGGTTTACGATATTCTCACCCACCTGACATTTTTATATATCGAAGCAGACAAAATCTGCGATCGGGTTTATATTTCCTCATCTAAACAAACAACTCGGGAGTGGCAAAAAATTGAAACCACAGCAACAACCACAAAAACCGTGGGGAAAAAAGAGCTAGAATCGACCATGGCTTATCTTGCTCAATTGCTAGAGTGCACATACAACGAAGCGGTAGAGTTTTACAATCGATTCCAAACCCCTAAATCCCCACATCGCTTTATTCAACTGATATACCATATGGTAAGTGTTGCGGTTCAAGAACGCTGCACTAAAGAGAAGCGATCGGTGACTTTTAGCGCAATGTTGGGAGATCAGATTGGGCACCATGTTCATGGCGAACGATGGGCAAATCAGCTATATCAAGTCTTGGAACAGCACAACTTGACCGACCGACCAATCCACTTGACATCTGCAAACCGACATAGTTTTTTAAATTATCTCTATGCGGAAGACGCCTTGGGAACACCCGCAGAGGACATGACATTTTTCGGACAGTTTATCGCTGACGAAAACAAGCAAAAGAAGGTGCAACGCTTTGCATCCAAACAAGGATTTATTGATGTCTACGACAAATCTGGCAGCAATGTGCACGCACAAATTATAGACACCGACAAAATAAAACGCAAGAAGCTTGCGTTTACCAAAGGAACAGTATTGTTGGTTTTTGATTATGCGTTTGGCGAGCAAGCTTATGAGTTGATGGATGAGCTGCTAAAAACAAAGATTGGAAAACAACTCGAATCCATCTCGGTCATGGGGAAGGCAGGAATTATGAAAGGCAAGAAAGGGGACATTATGGTGCCAAGAGCCCATATATTTGAAGGTACTTCTGATAATTATCCTTTTCACAACGATTTATCGTCAGAAGACTTTAGTAACACAAAGATTCCAACCCTAGAGGGCACAATGATCACGGTCTTAGGCACATCGCTTCAAAACAAAGACATTTTAACGTATTTTTGCCGCTCCTCATGGAAAGTAATCGGAATAGAAATGGAAGGCGTTCACTACCAAAAAGCGATTCAGTCGGCGATGCACATTCGAAAAACGGTTCGCCCCACCATCAAACTTCGCTATGCATATTACGCATCTGACAACCCTTTGGAGACAGGAAGCACACTAGCTTCTGGCTCATTGGGACAAGTGGGCGTGGTGCCAACCTATACGATTACTCAAAAGATTTTAGAAAAAATAAGCACAGAATAAATGCAAAAACGATTTTTTACAACCCCACTGAGCGCTGTGCTCGCAATTTGTTCAACAGCATTGTTTTTATGTACAGCACCCTCTGTTGCCCAACAAACAACACCCTCTTTGACGCAGATTCGAAGCCTTACCCCCAAGCAACAATTTAACTATGTAATAGAGGCACGTAAGCGCGGGTATTCTTTACTGCAATTAGAAGGGCTAGCTAAGGCACAAGGAGCAACCCTTGAAGACCTTTCATTGCTTCGAACCGCATGGTCTGATTCGCAATCTGGAGCAGTTATTGGAGATCAGACACAGAATGCACAAGCAAAGGAACCTCTTATGTTTGGAAATGAATCAGGTATGTTTTTTTCCTTTGAAGAGAAGGAAGAGTCGGATATTTTTGGAAGTGCCTTTTTTGCAAATAAAAACATCACAGAAACCCCACAGTTTTATGTGGCCACCCCTGCGGGCTATCGCCTAGGTCCTTCCGACGAAATTACCATTGACGTTTGGGGGGCGTCTGAAAATCGCTATGAGGTCACTCTATCGCGGCAAGGTGTTGTGCGGATCGACCGCCTAAAACCGATGTATTTATCGGGATTCACTTTGGCAGCTGCAGAGCGTAAAATTAGAAGCGAATTTTCTTCGATTTACACAGGGCTTTCTCCAAACTCTCCCAGTGAATCAAAGGTATATCTAGACCTAAACCTCCAAAAAGCGAGAAGTATTGTGGTAAATATCACGGGAAGTGTAGAAGCCCCGGGAACTTATACAATTTCTGGATTTTCATCTGTATTAAATGCGCTATATGCTGCAGGGGGGCCAACGGAAAACGGAAGTTATCGGGATATTTCGATTTTGCGGAATGGAAAAGAGGTCGCATCGATAGATTTGTACGACTATTTTGTCAAAGGAACCTATCCTTCTTTTTTTCTAAACGATCAGGACGTAATTGTGGTTGCCCCGCACCACAAACGCATTACGGTTGAGGGTGCGTTTAAGAACACAGGTCGTTTTGAAACCCTAGAAAATGAAACCATTGAAGACTTGTTGTCATACACAGGTGGCTTTTCTTCCACGGCCTATAAAAAAGCCGTTTATGTTGATCGTGTGGCGGAACTCCAACGTGAAATCATCAAAATTGAGCATAAGGCGTATGTCACTGCTCAACTCTCTGATGGAGACATGGTAGAGGCAAAAAACGTCACAGACAAGTATACAAATCGCATCAGTGTTTCAGGAGAAGTCTATTTACCAGGAAACTATCCTTTTAACGAAACACCAACCCTCTCAGCGCTTTTAAAAAGCGCAAGTGGGTTAACCCCTGACGCCTATGCAGAGGCTGCGATTTTATATCGGTCAAAACAGGGTTTTGTAAATGAAATCAAATCGATTGATCTTGCAGAAATTATCAACAACACCCAAGATGAACAATTGCAACCCAACGATAGCTTGGTCGTCATTTCAATGGAAAACATCAATCCTGAGAAAATGGTTACGATTCAGGGGATGGTTAACAAACCAGGAGAGGTCCCTTTTTTCAAGGGGATGACCGCTAGGGACTTGGTCTTGATTGCCGATGGGTTTCGAGACCGTGCAAATACAGATCAAATCGAATTATACACCAATGTAACAGAGCAGCAAACCAACAAACGAGTTGATGCGCGTTGGTTCTCGTTTGAAGAAGCTAAAGAAGTAGAATTGACGCCTTCCGACTTGATGGTTATCCGCTTAAAGCCGGGCTATCAGTCAACGACCTTTGTTCGTTTAGAAGGACAAGTGAGTCGTCCAGGCACCTACCCCATCATCAAAGAAGATTATTCAATCTATGATCTCTTTTATGATGCAGGGGAAGCATTAGAAGGCGCAAACATGAAGGGAGTTTCCATAGAGCGGTCAATCACCAAGGAAACTCAAGAAAATATTGAGGATACAGCGGACTCCTTAAACCTCTTTTTTATAGACGACACGAATATTAAAATTGGAGTTGACTTTGAAAAAGTGCTCTTTAAAAAAGGGAATCACCCAGACAATGTGTTGCTAAAACCAAACGACGTGGTTATGTTTCCAAAAGAAGACTCTACCATTTCTGTGTTGGGGGAGGTGCAACGCGAGACAGCAACGCCATATTCTAAAGGAATCAGCTTCCGCGAAGCCGTTAACCGAGCGGGAGGAATAAAACGATCCTCGGACTACAAAAACGCCTATGTAGTTTACCAGAACGGAGACGTGAGAGGAACCAAGAACTTTTTGTTTTTCCGCTCCAGACCTAAGCTTGAACCAGGAGCCATTGTGGTTGTCCCTGTTAAATATGAAAGACGCACAATTACTTTGCAAGAGACCATCAGCATGACATCAGCTCTTGCTTCATTAACGCTAATAGTAAGATCTCTAATCCAAAATTAAATATAGTATGGATACGCACAAAGACGACGAAATTGACTTGATTTCACTGTTAAAAACCGTGTTTGTCGCAAGGCGTTTTGTCATTAAAACGACCATACTGTTTGCTGTTTTGGGAGTGATTTTGGCGGTGGTTTCCCCCACGAAGTATACAGCATCCGCTACATTTGTACCTCAATTGTCTGAAGGACAAACAAACTCATCTCTAGGCGGCCTAGCGTCTCTAGCGGGCATTAATCTTTCAGCTATTATGGGAAGCCAGCCCCAAGAAATCTCCCCTTCGTTATACCCCCAAATCGCGGAAAGCATTCCTTACCGATTAGCGCTTTTACAGGCTAAAGTGGGATCAAACGACACGAGCTTTCGGGACTATATCCTTGATCAAAGTAGCGGTCTGGCAATATTACCTTTACTCAAAAAATACACCATAGGTCTTCCGGGCTTGTTGTTCAATAAGCAAACCCACAACAACGAAACCCTAGACAATACACTATTTCAAATTACAGAAGAAGATAAGGACCTTTTCGAGTTTTTAGCACAGGTCGTCTCAATTGAAGTGGATGATCAAGAAGGGTTGGTTTTCATCAGTGTTGAGTTAGCAGACCGCATGGTAGCCGCACAACTGGCGCAAGCTGCCACAAACCTTTTGCAGAGTAATATTATTGCATTTAAAAGCCAAAGCGCGAGAAACAACTTAGAATTCATAGAGAGGCAATACGAATCAAAACGGAGAGAGTTTGAAGAGTTTCAGGACTCGATTGCGGTCTTTAAAGACCAAAACCTCAACATCACATCCACATTATACCAAAACCAACTGACCCGATTGGAGTCACAGTTTGCAGTTACCTCTTCTGTTTTTCAGGAACTGGCTGGACAAGTTGAGCAAGCCAAAATCCAAGTCAACAAAGACACCCCTATTTTTACGATTATCGAACCCGTAAGCGTGCCGCTAGAGCGATCCAAACCCAAACGAAACATGATGGTGATCATTTGGACGTTTTTAGGCATTGTTTTTTCTGTCGGATGGGTTCTTGTGAAATCTCCTGTACAACAAATTATAAAGGAGCTACTGAGCTAACGAAAGCGTTCTTTTCGCACTATTCGCCGCATAAAAAAGAGCACGATATACCAAAAGAATAGGTATATCAAAAAAACGATTGTTGTGACTTCGTGGGCAAGGGTAAAGGCAAGTTGAGAAAACAACATCAGGGTTGATGTTAAGCCAGCAACAATTAACAACGAAGCCATCACATGGTTTTTGGTAAAATGTAAGACCAAATGGTGAACGTGATTATTGTCCGGTAAAAAGGGGCTTTTTTTATGCCAAACTCGACTAAAAAACACACTGCCGGAATCGAGTATAGGGACAATAAAAATACAAAGAGCAGCCAAAGAAAGAAGGGATTTGTGAGGAACAAAAACCGATAAAATGACAGACTCATTAGTCACAAAATACATGGTAAAGAGGTAAAACACAAACCCCAAAAACAAAGAGCCGGTATCTCCCATGAACACTTTGTCTTTGTGTGAAAGATTAAAACGCAAAAAAGCGAACAAACATCCAATCAGAATGACACAAAAAGACAAGAACAGATAGTCCCCTACAATATAAAAGATTGACCCATAGCACACGGACACCACAATGCCTAACATGGCTGCCAGGCCGTCGATGCCATCACAAAGATTAAATGCATTGATCATAAACACACCGATAAAAAAAGTGAGAAAATAATCGACACCAACAGGGAGTTCATAAATGTTTAAAAACCCATGAAGATTGCGAACGACAAGATCGTCTCCAAAAGCAAAAAAGCCAACCGCGACTAGCTGAAGGATAAGCTTAACAACTGGCCGCAGTTGATAAATGTCGTCGCGAATTCCGACATAAACAACAATTGCACCTGCACCCAAAATCAGAATAAGACGCTGCACATCGACAAAAGGAACAAAAGCAAAAGCAACCACCAGGAGCGCAACATAAAAGGAAAGTCCAGTGAGTTTAGGCACAAACCGCCAATGCAGATCTCGCTCGCTTGGCTTTCGGAAAATTTTATACTTCCTCACAACTTCCGCAATACGCGGAATGGTTAACCATGTAAAGACAAAGCCATAAACAAGCAAAACCAATAAAGAGCTAATTGTCATAGGGCAAAAATACATATCTTTGTAAAAACAAATCCCAAATAGTCTTATTTTTATGCGATTATTATTTTTTATTCTTTTCAGTACCCAGACTTTCGCCCAACCTCAAAAAGCGATTAAAACTTGGTATGATCAAATCAACCAAACAACCTACACCTTTTATGAGGACCATGTTGTTAAAGAGCCGTTTCTCAACAACAAAAAAGATGAGATTTTCTTCAATCCGATTCCCCCGGATTATCCAGATTACACCCCGATTTGGTACGATGATGCGCTTCATTTGACGAGTAATCTAGGAGGGTTGGTTTACTTGGTTGAAAAAGACACGACGACTCGTGTTGACCGCTCGTTTCAACATCGAAATCAAAGCAAAGCCAGTCAGTTCGTTTATCGAGACACCCTGTTTCGCTATGGGGGCTATGGGTTTTGGAGAGCGAATAATTTCTTTACGTATTTAGACAAGAAGACAAAAGAGTGGGAATACTACCCGATTGAGGGATTTCAATTCCCACCCGAAGCTTACGGTGCCCCTTGTTTTTTATTGGGGGACACCTTCTATAGTTTTGGGGGAACGGAAGTGAACAAATTTACAGGTCTAGCGGGACAAAAAAACAATGATATTTGGACATTTGAATTTACAGCACGAAAGTGGACGAATCTTGGTAAAACCGCAGTGAATTTGTCTCCATATAAATCCGTACAAAAAGACAGCTTGTTTTATTTGTTTGGCCACCCCATGGACACGGATCACAACTTATTGGTTGACTTAAAAAACAATAAAGTACGATTTTATAAACAGTCATTAATTTCAGCAAACATCAATAAAAATGAACCTGCTTTTTTTCGTGGCGACTCTCTTTACTATTACAAAAACAACACCCTTTACAGTGCGATTCTTTCTGAGAACATCTTCAACAGCGCACAACAAGTGGAACGCCTATTCTTTGATCAAAGAGCGCTGTTTACAAACCTGACCTATATCGCCCTATTTGCTTTTGCGACACTTGTAGCGACTTATCTATGGATCACGTATCAACGCATGCGAGCACCTCGCTTGGTACGCGGAGGAATTCGAAATAATTTTGATTTTTATCCGCTTCGGGAAGAAGAAGAGTTGATTTTAGGGCTTTTGCAATCCAAATTAACCGCAACAACCGAAGACATTCTTCGTGTGATTGGCAGAGAGGAGTTAAGCAGTTCTCAAAATAACAAACGTAAAGCAGATGCAATTGCTGAGGTCAACAAACTGATGAAACAGCTAGCAGGAAAAACGATTATCAAAGCCAAAAAAGACCCCACCGACAAACGTCAGGTGATTTATTATTACAAACGAAACCTACTCAATTAAATTACATCACAAATGACCTTACGGCTCTTTTGTTTTGCTAAACAGTTTTTAACGGTTTTCTTTTTTGTTCTAAGCACAAGTTTGGTGGGACAAACTGAAGCCAAAGTCAATCTCGCAACACTTCCATTTTTGATACCAAACTTTGGCTTGGAAGTTCCCTTAGGCAAAAAACAATCTTTTCAGCTGGATGTGCTTGGATCGTTTTGGGACGAACAGCCTCATCTCGATGACACTCCTTTTCATGTGAATCAAGTGTTTTTGGAGTATCGTTTGTATCAGCAAAGCGACACCCAAAAATGGTTTATTGGCCCTCACACTGGCTTTGGGATGTTTACTCTACAAAAACCCGATTTTGCTATAATCTATGACTATTGGGAAGAGAAATCAGGTGCGGAAAAACGTTTAGACGTCCCGGATGACGAATACCAGTCGGGTAGAACGGCCTTTTATGGCTTTACGGTTGGCTACAAAAAACGACTCAAAAAGGGCTTTGGCTTGGAGTTTTTTATCGGGGCAGGCCTAACACAGTCTTGGTACAAAGGCTATAAGGGACTACGGCGAGTAGACTTAGATCACCCAGACGAAACGGTTTATCGACCGTTTAATGGGTCAGGTGAGGTCGCTGCCTACCGTGGCGGACTGATGCTCACCTATAAAATTCCTACTTTTGCACACAAAACCAACCCTAATGAGTAAAATCTGCTGTATCGGAGCGGGCTATGTAGGTGGACCCACCATGGCGGTCATCGCCAGACATTGTCCAAATATCACAGTTACTGTGGTTGATATCAGCGCCGAGCGCATTGCTGCTTGGAATGACTCCGATTTAGACAATTTACCGATTTACGAACCAGGTTTGGCTGAAGTCGTGGGCAAAGCACGAGACAAAAATCTTTTTTTTTCCACGGAAGTTGACAAAGCAATTCAGGAAGCAGACATCATTTTTATTGCGGTCAATACGCCAACCAAAACTTATGGAAAAGGGAAGGGCATGGCCGCAGACCTAACATACGTTGAGCAATGTGCCCGGCGTATTGCAAAGGTGGCAACGAGCGATAAAATCGTGGTCGAAAAAAGCACACTTCCTGTTCGCACCGCAGAAGCGATTCAAACCATATTGGAACAATCTCCCCACAACGCACAGTTTGAGGTTTTATCCAATCCCGAGTTTTTAGCAGAAGGAACGGCGGTCGCAGATCTATTTAAATCAGACCGGGTGCTTATCGGCGGTCGCAGAACACCTAAAGGCGAACAAGCCGTCCAGGCGCTTGTTGATATTTATGCCAATTGGATTCCTAGGGAAAAAATCGTGACAACCAACGTATGGTCCTCTGAGCTGTCAAAGCTCGTGTCCAATGCCTTTTTGGCGCAACGCATAAGCTCCATAAACAGCATTTCAGCAATTTGCGAAGCCACAGGTGCCGACGTGGAAGAAGTTGCCGCAGCAGTTGGGAAGGACAGCCGGATTGGCGCTAAATTTTTAAAAACATCCGTCGGTTTTGGGGGAAGTTGTTTTCAAAAAGACATTTTAAACCTAGTTTATCTCTGCCAACAATATGGTCTAGATGAAGTAGCTGACTACTGGCAAGGGGTCATTTCGATCAATGATTACCAGAAAAATCGCTTTGCCAATCGGATTCAACAAGCCCTATTCAATACGGTGAATGGTAAAAAAATTGCCTTTTGGGGCTGGGCTTTTAAAAAGGACACCAATGACACAAGAGAATCCGCAGCGATTTATGTGGCAGATCAATTACTTTCTGAGGGCGCAGAGATTGTTGTGTATGATCCCAAAGTATCTTTAGCTCGGATGCAGATGGATTTGCAAACCCTATTGGAATACCGCGGAGAAACAGAAACAGACATCAACGGAAAGCTAGCTAAGCTTTACAGTGTCGATTCGGCGGCGGCCGCATGTACGAAAGCCCATGCTTTGGCCGTTATTACAGAGTGGGATGTGTTTCAAACCCAAGACTTTGAAACCATTTATACCCAAATGGAAAAGCCGGCTTTTGTTTTTGACGGCAGAAAAATTTTAAATCACAACCAATTGCAATCGATTGGCTTCACGGCCTATGAGATTGGAAAAGCAACAGAAAGCTAATATGTGTGGAATTGTAGGTTATGTCGGAAATCGCGCTGCATACCCCATCATTATTCAAGGGTTAAAACGCTTGGAATATCGCGGTTATGACAGCGCAGGGATTTCCTTACTCAATAGCGAGTTACAGCTAACGAAAACCAAAGGTAAGGTTGCAGATTTGGAA
>Ga0115013_10000225_pt1 | contig 36629 bp, 23 predicted proteins | sample SouAtlMetagenome_2_FD_88686 | JGI IMG/M metagenome (GOLD analysis project Ga0115013, IMG submission 88686) | Marine eukaryotic phytoplankton communities from Atlantic Ocean - South Atlantic ANT15 Metagenome | ecosystem: Environmental > Aquatic > Marine > Oceanic | place: South Atlantic Ocean...
TGAGAGGTTATTTTAAAAGTCCGCTGTGAACCCCTTATTTTCTTCAGCCTATTTCATGCTATTTTTCATATATTAAATAGCGTACAGCCTATTAGCTTCATTTTGAACTACTCGTCACAAGGAGGTATGCTGCTACCTGCTGCAACCCTTCATACTCAAAATATTTTATAAGTACAAAATTCTTATATACTAAGCAAAAAACCTGCCCCCGCCCATGCTAAAAAACACGTTTTTAGCTATGTTGTGAACATGGACCTAAAAGTGTACCCCCTTGATAGGTAATTTTAGGCTTGTAGTCTTAGAGTACAAAGTCCCTTGATATTGCATGTAGACGAAAAATTAGCATGAACAAATGAAGGAGTTCAAATCATGCATGTCGATAAAAAATATACTGCATGTTTGGAAACAAATGAAACATTTACTTTTACAGACGAAATACGAAAATACACATAACTTTTTAATTATACATAATTTTAATTACAAACCTATACTTAAACGTAAGTACAGATGCCGTAGAAGATGCCTAGAGCAATTAGAACCCAAACCTACGATAACATTTCGGGGAAATGCAACCTGAAGTACGTACACCTGAAACAGTATGACCTGGGAGCGGGAGTACGGGTGCGACTGAAAAAAGAACGCGCGAGCTTTACTAAGGAAGCGGGTTGGGGATTGGTGGCGGTGACCGCTATCCCTAAAGATTTTGTCCTGGGTCGTTTTGCAGTTAAAACCAGGAACGCCGACAAACCTGAAGAGGGGACGTACAGTATCAAAACTCACACGGGAAAGTATATCGTTATGGAACCGGACTCGCTGATGAATAGGATAAACACCATAGCGAGCAAGAAACACCGGCACAAAACAAACTGTGTTATTCAGAATATTAAGAAAGGTGAAGTTTCGATAAAGACGACGAGGAATGTTGCGAAAAATTCCATGCTATGGGTTAAATACAACAACAGACATCATTATTGGAATATTCAATACTATATCTTACAGAAACGACTCAGAACCGTTCCTTCACCGGACGACAACGACAATAGCTGTAGAACTTGTCGCAAACGACGCGTAGAACTTTATCTATGTGATTCATGTCCTGTGGCGATATGCAAACCCTGTTTGACGCAACGTGAGAGGTTTATTATGGGTAGAGACTATTTCTTTTGCGAGAAGTGTCTGGAGGATCCGCCGAAATATATGAATCGTTTTTCTTAGTATATAAGACTTTTTTATTCTAAAAAATATGCCTGAACGCGTCTTGCCCATGAGTATCAAAAAAACTACCACGTTAAGGGAAGACGACGACCAAAACGATCTTGATTCTATATTCTTCGTCTCTCTATTCCTCTACAGTGTCTATGTCACCTTAATTCCGTGGATATACGATGAAAAGGACGCGATAGCAGTGAATAATTTCCATCTAATAATCTCGAATTTTTTCGGAGTATTTTCCGTATTTCAAGCCCAGGGAATGTGGTTGAAGTCTCTTCTTATGATGACGATATACTTCAGCATGGTCTGGCATTGGACTTCTGACCTGAATCTACCGTTACCGCACGACGAGAAACTATACGGTCGTGGAGACTCTATCCTTTCTATCCTTACGATTATAAGTTATTGTCTGTCGTGGATACCTAAATTCAAGGTGTACCAACCCACAGAAGAAGAAGAGAAGAAACTATGGTACAAGTATTTTCGCGGATCCCCGAAGCAGACGGGAGAATGGAGATGCAGATGTACCCTGAATCTCATGGTGAATATATTCATATGTCTCATTTTCGGTGTTATATTATATCTGACAGCCGAGAACGAGAACTCACAGGACATCCAAATAACGATCTGTTGGGCGTTTATATTCATCGCACTAGTGTCCGGGTTTTATCAACTCTATAAAAAAGACATAGCAATCGGGACGAAAAAGAAGAAAAAATTTGTGTTTTGGTTAAGTATCGGAACTTTATACGGAATCGTTGGATTCCTACAGAAAGTCCAGCATACGGTGAATTCACATATATTTTGGCACGTATATGTCATGGCAACGGCATATTCTTTTAGTAGAACTGCAGAGTATTTAGAAATTAATAAAAATTAGTTAATAATAATTCACCTAGTTTTCTTACAGCTTCTCTATTGCTATTGCTCGTCCGATCATACACTGTCAACATATGTTTGTGAGTATTCCATTCAACTTTGAAACAGCCTTTATGGTATGTACAAGACAAAGACCGGTGTTTATATGGTTCGTGCCGAAACCTAAGTCTGAGTATGCTGGGAGATTCTATTCTCCGCTTCAGAACTAGCTGTAGTCTGACTAAATCCTTCGTTAGTATGTACCTCCCTATCAATTTTAATATCTCGTCTGGAACGGAGTTCATCTAATACTATTTTGAGGGTGTTATTTATATTACTTATACACTGAGCCATTTGTTGTAATACTTCTAATTGTAAATCTGTGGTACTTCTCCAGGACATTTATAATAAAGAGGTATACCTTTATACTATGATTCGAACTATATAATCGCTTTGATTCAAAGGAACATCCCATTTTTGTTCAATGAGGAAGGTGCACTTCGCTTTTGGATCTTGTACATGGAACACCTGATGTTCCTGGTATTGATAGACTCTACCGAGTTGGGGAGACTTGTGCTTCGGTTCATTCCCTCTACCGATAGTTTTGGGTGTCATTGTGAAGTACGATCCTCGTCTGATCTTGTTCGCACGCCACCAGTGTTGTATCCTTACCTCGTCCTTGGGTGCGTAGATGTTACCGTAACGGTCGTTATGTTTACGCCAGTTCCGTTGTATTTTTTTCACGGATTCGATTGTTAGTGGGTTTACATACTGTCGAAGGAGGTACTCTACGATTTCTTCTTTTGTTTTGTAGAAGTAATCGCTGTGTTTGGCAGGGCAACACCATGAGGGGGTACCGCCAACGTATTGCAGGTGGAATTCGTACGGTGGGCTGTACCCGGATTGGCGAACCATGTGTTTTTTGGAGGTTCCGGCGATTTCAACAACTTCTTTGACTGCCTGACCCCAACGCCAGTGACGATAGAAGGACTGGATTATTCTTGCTGAATCAATTGCAACCATGTTTACTTTTAATTAAAACACCGTTTTTTTATAGAATAATATAATACTATTTTAATGGATTCGTAATTTTAAATTCTAGGTATAAGTACCCGACCTAGTTTTAGGGTATATAGGAGATGGACGTGGATTCAGATACGAAATTTAAGTACGAACGTAGGGTATTTTTAAATGACGTGCGTGAAGAGAATTTGCTCCTAAAAATGAGGATACGAGAGTTGGAATACAAATTACATCAAATTCATGATTTTATTAACGGTGTATATAAAGGTAGCTGCACACAACAAAATGCCATGGCTGCTTGTAGGCGTTCAACACAATGAGATAGATTTTTTCCCGTATGGACAATATTACAATGTCGATTTTCAAGACGCGACACATAAAGGAGACGCATTTAAGGAGAATACTTGGATTAACATCCTTCAGACCTACGGGTCGGGGTATTTTGACGTTATTATGACAGACGGTGGACTTATGAATGTGAAACGTAAGGACAAAATTATCATCATGAAGAACATGCTCCTTAAACCCGGAGGTTACATTCTCAACTATACCTCTGTCTTAGGAGAAAAGGTAGAGGATCCGTTGGGGCGTCCGGAGATAAGTTTTTTTAAGATACCTAAGGAGAAGTATACGATTCAGAACCACGACAATGCTTGGTCAAATACGAGTATTAAGACATGGGGAGATACCCTGAAAACTAGGATGAAATTAATAATATAATAGTATTTATTATGTGTATACTTCAATAAATGAAATATCTATTGCTGTTTTCTTTACTCGTATCTACAAACGCAATTACCTGGGATGGTCAAACGTACGATCTATGTGCCGGAACGGATGCAACGGTGACCTACAATGGAGACCATGACATACAGGAGATTTCGCAAACAGGATACGATGCTTACGATGTCGCTGAACACATCGGCGCTAAAATACTCGATTTTCCAGATCCATTTGTGTTGGATGCCCAAGTGACCGTTTCTGGATTGGGTGCCCCTGAAGGGACTACCAGGTATTTTATCTGTACTACTCATACTTCATCTAAATTTAAGACTACATGTGCGGCGGCTGCCGCTGACGATGGCGGTGATGCTGCTGACGATGGTGCGGCAGCGGGTGCTACGGGTCCAACTGGACCAGCCGGAGCCGATGGAGCCGACGGAGCTGACGGTGCGGTGGGCGCTCAAGGACCCCAAGGCGAAGCAGGAGCCGATGGAGCTCAAGGACCGGCAGGCGCAGATGGAGCGGACGGTGCTGATGGAGCTCAAGGACCAGCAGGACCAGCAGGACCGGCGGGCGCTGATGGAGTGGACGGACAAAACGGTCAAAACGGTGTTCAGGGACCTCAGGGATTGAAGGGCGACGCCGGAGCAGACGGGACAGATGGTGCTGATGGAAAAGACGGCGCGGATGGAACCAACGGAAAAGACGGCGAGCAATGGATCTTAAATTATATCATGTTTGGGTTGGCTGGTAGTTCATTTATTATGTCATTGGTGCTGGTAATCATGAACGCGACCAAGCCATCGGACTATACACCGGTGAGTAATTAAATTTAACATATAAATATATCTTAAAACTGGTCGTCTAGTCCAAATGATATGCTCATCGGTCTACTATATTCTGACACTTTTTTTTCAAAGAAATTGGTCTTGCCTTCGAGGCTGATCATAGTCATAAACGGGAACGGATTCTTTATTTTGTAGAGTTTATTGTAACCCAGGGCATTGAGGAGGTGATCGGCAACAAATTTAACATAATTAGACATCATATCAAAATTAATTCCTTTTAAGTTCACCGGTAACGAGTGCTTAACAAATATCATCTCTGCTTCCACTGAGGACTCAACTATCTCAAGGATACGTTTCCTTGGTAGTTTAGGGCATTCTTTGTATAATGCTACGGCAAAATCTCGATGCAACCCTTCATCCCGTGAGATTAACTCATTGCTGAATGTTAATCCGGGACATAGACCTCTATTCTTTAACCAGAACAGAGCACAAAATGAGCTTGAAAACATGATACCTTCTACACATGCAAATGCTACTAATCTTTCTGAAAAGTTAGTGACATCACCTTTTACAGCCTTCATGTATTCCATAGCCCACTTTGCTTTTGCTGCTGTCCCTGGATGGTTATCAATGTGATGGAACAAGTGTTCTTTCTGTTCATTGGTTGCCAATGTATCAATCATTAGGGAATATGTTTCCGAGTGTATATTTTCCATAGCAGCCTGGAATGAATACATTGCTCTTGCCTCGGGTAGCTGTACCTCACTGCAAAAATTTGTAACCAAATTCTCAACAACAATGCCATCGGAGGCTGCGAAAAAACCTAGGATACACAGTATGAAGTCGCGCTCCCCCGGTGTTAATTTCTGCCAATCTATGGTGTCCTGTGAGATGTCTATCTCCTCAACCGTCCAGAACGACGCAATGTGCTTCTTATAAAATTCAAAAAGCTTTGGGTATTTAATAGGGTACAATACGAAACGATCTGGATTTTCGGCGAGAAGATGAGACATGTTAAGTGAAATTTGTTTAATTTATATACTTGAGAATTATATTATATTAGAATTTTTAATTTTGACGAAGACTTATAGATTAGGGCTATACTTTATAATAAAATAGAATGTAGGGTCTGTCCGATTTTTGTGGAAGGCTTGATAAATTTCCAACGTGGTTATCGTTCAACATAATCCAAGTACCGTCTCGTTTCATGCACGTTGCGGTGTAATGTCCACCGAAACTGTTCCCCGAGTGATTGCACAACGCATAGAGGTTGTATTTTACGTTGTTGACTTTAATGTGTTCTTGTATGATAATTTCAGTGTACAATTTCTTGATTCCTGTAAACCGTTTAAGATGGATTGCTAATAAATGTGCCGGCTGAACACTCAGGGTTTTGGAACACGGTTGTTTTACTTTACAACTCTCACACATGATCTTATCGGTCAATGTCTCTTCTTTACAAAACGCTGTTAATAGTTCGTCTACGGTGCATGGTACCATTGGCATCTGTACCGACAACGACGCAAACGGGTATGTCGTGATAGATTTGGCATTGCATTGTGAACAAATGATTGTAGACTCGAGGTTTCCCATGTATGGGTTCTTGTACTGCTTTAATTGCGTGAACAACGAATCGGTAAGATATAGGAACAATTCATGGGCATCGCATTGTCGCATGAGTTTAAACTCCGGTGTTTTAGATAGTTCCCTGACGAATACATTGAGATAATGTCTGGGAGCGTTGGCGTAGAATAGCTCCATCAAAGATTTAACGAGTTCAGAGTCACCGGAACTATCGTGTGCTTTTAAGGCATAGACTAAATTTTTACTGTACCGTAGACATTGTAATATGCTATTTATATAACATGTATTCCCAAGGTTTGGTAATCCACGTCCTAGTGTCGCCATATATTTTATATTGTATGCATTTATATAGTTATTTTCTGACTCTGTACGGTATAATACTCCTTCAATTGCGCGGGTGTGTAGATCTTCTTTTCTACGGTTTTGCAAATGGACTTGTAGATGTTTTTTTGACCGTGTGTTAGACTGGGTTTGTTAACCCCGTACATGTGTAAACCATTTGCTTCTGGTAACGCGGATTGTAGGTACCGACTCTTTTTAATGATCTCGACGCCTCCCATAGATAACCCACTCCGCATGGTATACAAACAAGACGGTGCGAATATTTTGAACGCCATACTCGTACCCTGTGACGTTTTGTGAAGGAACAACTTCCAATAACATAGTAATTCTTTGGTGTACCGGGTTATGATTTCCTCCTGTTCCGCCTTTGTTTTCTGCAAGAGTCTGGTGAACAAAGGTTTTTTCTTCATGGTATGAACGTACAGTGTCACCGCTTGGATATAAATTTTGGGACGGTTGGATTTTTCACAGTACCGACGGTATTTGTTGACCGTCTTCTCACTCTCCTTTCTGTACTCTCGGATCTTATGTTCCTCCGATTGCTTTCTAGTCAGTGAAAACAACAGACGATGAATCAGGTCCTTCGCAATGAGTACACACTGTGTTATCTTTATGTTGTGAATTCCAGTGTTATGTACTCTACCGGTTTCGTCCCGACTGAACATGTGAGGGTCCCTTTTGTCCTGTATAAGAGTGGGTACGCACCTGGAAGAGATTTGCCACGATCGTACGACCTCCGATTCGTACTGTACTCCAGATATAAGACAAACCTGACAGTTGTCATTGTTTGTTATACGCCCGCCATCGCATTGGGTATGGCAGTGATGAATTTTACCAGTCTCCTTGCAAATATAAATGTTGTAGATAGTATTTACCTTTTTGGATTTGTGTATCCACGCTGGTGGTTTGAAGTATTTGCACGCTATACAAAACTTGCCCTCGTACTCATGTATGCTTATATTAAGATTTTCGATGCTACAGGTTTTATAATTGCAGACATGTTTCGAGTTGTTTCGTTTAACTAATGAAGTTAAATGAGTTGCCACTGTTGCAGGTGATGGAGAGCGTAAAAGCTCCATTTTTTAAAGAGTTTAAAAACGTTTATATAATAATTTTTTATATAAAATAATTTGTATTTTGGCGCCAACCTAGATTAGACCTAGTTTCGACCTAGACCCAGTTCCGACCTAGTTCCGACCTAGAACTACCTAGTACCTAGAATCTAAAAGTTGGATTCAAAAACTACAATATTATTAATAAAAAATTATATTATTTATATTTTTAATCAATTACTTAAACCCAAACTTACAAAATGACCAGAAAGAAGTATTCACGCGATAACTATTGGGATTCTTCACCGTCCAGTTCGACAAGTGACTCCGAAGACGAATTTGAAGAATTAACCGAAAAGGATATGGATCGCGTGGACTCCCAAATTTTCGGGTTCATCGATCAGGGAAAGCACGGACACTCGATGTTTAATAAATGGAACTACGTTGAACCTCACCCCAACGATATGGAAGAATGGTGTTATCCTGACGTTATCCCCGTTGATGGACGTCTATCATGGTTCACCGATCTTATAACGCACGAATCGATGAAGCATTTGTCTCGATTTGCAATGATAAGGCAACCATTGAAGCAACCCACGCACACCGCACCTCGTTTGAACTTCTCTGTGAACGACTTCAAACTACTGGTCGAATTCTCGAAACGATGGTTAAACATCAACGGTGTTTACCCTGACAAAACCAACATCCTGTGGTGCATGTCTAAAATCATCGAATCGACAGTATAAGAATGTGTATATAATTTAATAAATGTTTGATATCGTAGTAATATCGTACGGTATCGTAATTTTTCTACTTAGTTGGTTTAATCCAATACCGTACGGCAGATTTTGTAACACTATACCCAAGATTTTAGAGCTTCCCAACATACTATCGTGGGTACTTTGTAATCTACCAGCGTTAGTAGTGATAGGATATCAGTTATTTATTGTTCGATCTAAAGGATTAGGATTGGCACTTAACATCTTCCTGTTCATTCATTTTTTCTGGAGGGCAGTAATCTCTCAGTTATTTATATTTTTGATTCAATCTACACCGGATGTAAAAACAGTGTCTATACCGGTGTTCCTGGTACTTGGAAGTTACAATGCGTTTGTAGGGTTGGCGTGGATTCAATTATGCGATGAATTGAGGTATGATGTGTCTCCAGTCGATATAATCTTTATTATAGGAGCTGGCGTGTCCTTGCTATTGAATGCATTCTACGACGTTTTTGTTAACTATCACAGGAATGACGATGATTTGATCATTTCCGTGGAAGGGTTGGGGTATTATATCACCGAGGTAAATTTGGAAAAGTATTTCAAACTTTTACACGTTGTGGGGATCACCTCTCCCAATTATTTCTTTGAAATGATAGAGTGGATGTTTATAGCGATATTGGTATGGGAACGAGGCGCTCTGTTGTATTTGATATCCACAACATTGATTCTGTGGGTTCGAGCATACAATATCAGTTTATGGTATCAGGAGAATAAATAAAGTATAATAAGATTTTCGTGTAGTTATAATGCCGTATTTTGTATATAGAACTCATTTAATTCCGATGGATGATATGTTCACGGAAATTCTCCAGGAATGGTATGAGTCTGGTGTAAGAAATAACGGTATCGTAGCATCTAAGATTGATATTAATAGGAGGATACGTAAGAAATGGAAGCGTGAAGATTTGTGGAACGAGATTACCATCATGTTTGAAGTGTCGAGGAAACAACAGTGGGAAGCCATGTTGTCCGAGTCCATGGATCAATATTGGTTAGATATGAAACCCGAAGGTAATTTCATCGTCCATGGTACAAAAAACTATTCCAATTGCAAGTGTTTGATTTGTTTAGAGCGTTCCGGTGATAAAATCAGGTTAGAAAATTGTAACTGCCTGTTTCATCGCGATTGCATCGAAACTTCGGTGAGATACAGAAAGACATGTCCGGTGTGTCAGAACACTATATATATGACTCCTGCTTCTTAAAATGAAGCGACAGAAAAAACGAAAGCGAACACAGGAATCTGAATTGAAGGAATTAATGCGTCACGTGAGAAGAGACCAACGATATAGAAACCTCCACAGCCATTTGAAGACTCTAAACGGATTGGTTGGCATGAAGGAGCTAAAGGACTCTGTGGTTTTGCAAGTGAAATATATTTTGACAACTGATGGAAAAATGGACTCGCATTTTTTGAACACAGTGCTAGTAGGACCTCCTGGAGTTGGTAAAACCACGGTCGCTGAAATTTTGTACAATATTTGGATGTCCTTGGACATATTTTCAGATGGTATGCCTTTTGCTATACTTAATCGTTCGGATTTCATCGGGTCATATATGGGGCATACAGCATCGAAATCTAGGAAAATTTTAAACAAGTATGCGGGTTCGGTAATCTTCATAGACGAAGCATACAGTTTATTGAACGGAGACAAAGATGAATATGGTAAAGAAGCCTTGGACCAGCTCACGGCTTTTATGGGGGAAGAGAAAGAGAAAACAATTGTAATTATAGCTGGTTACGAGGACAAGATTGAAAGCCAATTTTTCGGGGCAAATCCAGGTTTGAAACGTAGGTTTGGTTGGACCTTCAAGATCGAACCGTACAATGCGTTGGAATTATTTGAAATTTTTGAGCGACAACTTAAACAATGCGGTTGGACCGTAGACAAGAAGGTTTTGGAACTGTTTAATAGAGAATTCAAGAAGTTTAAAAACGCCGGGGGTGATTGCGAGAACCTATGTTTTCAAGCTAAACTCCAATATTCTAAAAACAACTGGATGAAAAAACGACAATCTAAGCGTTTAAGTTTTGAACACGTAGAGAAAGCCATCGCGACTTATTTTAAAGAAGAGGTGCTTACTAATAACTCAATGTACATATAAATTTTAGTATAAAAATAAAAGTACAATAACTTAATGAGACAACCTAGGTTTAAACCGGAAGGTACGCATTTTTCCATTATTTTCCTCAACATTATAATGTCCTTCTACGGCTTTGCTACTAGTTATAATATAGAGATAGAGTGGGCGAAAATCACGCTGTGTTCACTATGGGTCGGATTAGCCATAGCCGCTAGTCTAAATCAGGGGAATATCTATAAGAACGTGTTTACGAAAGCTGCTGACATAGTAATAGCAGTTGGTATAATGTTTATGTACGGTTATTTGTATTGGGAATCAATGCAATGGTTTCAAAAGGTCGGGGGGATACTTGCTGCCTCCTCGTATTTGTTCATAAGGGTGTTTTTCCAGACAGATGTAGGGGAAACACAAAATCTAGTGAACCTCTGGCATATAGTGGTTATAACCTTAATTTTTATGGTTCCGTATTCCTTAAAAGTCGACCCGATGTTCTAACCGACCTAGATTCAACCTAGAAAGTTTGTAATACTCTGTAATTTATTAGGAATAAAAAATAGTATAATATTTTCATAAAATGACTGAAATAAAAAACATGCAGCGTTGGGGGTGCGTATATCGTCTCACAAACACCGTAAACAACAAGGTTTACATCGGGCAAACTGTTGAATTTAAAAAGAGGATGTATAATCATAAATGTGAAAGTTATAGTCCCGACACACCAATAAGCCAAGCCATCCAAAAATACGGTTGGGAAAACTTTACGAAGGAGATCCTCATCGACGATGTTCCAGAAGAAGACCTGAAGAACCTCGAGGACTCCTATATCGAAGTCGAAGAAACCTTGGTACCGAATGGATATAATGTTCTTAACGGCAGCGGTAAGATTTATTTTCATAAACCACACCAGAAATGGTTAGTGTACGGACCAAAGAAAAAACACATCGGTCTGTATTTCACTAAGGAAAAAGCGGAACAAGCCTTGAGACTTTACAAAGACACCGGTGAACGCATGGAGTCTGACGTTCATAAGCGTAAGGGAGGCACTGGAGCCATAGAAAAACGAGGAAACAAATTCATGGCACGGATTAAACATGGCAAAAAACGACGTTCTAAAACCTTCGACACGCCACAACAATGCGAGGAGTGGCTCACACAGATGTCCGACAGTTAGGGCAAGTCTTCTTTAAATTAATCCACTTCTCTATACATTTTTTATGAAAAATATGTCCACATTCTATTTCTACACCGTTTAAACAAGGCTCTAGACAGATTGTACACGTCTCAGCGGAATGTATGACAATCATTTCTATTTCTATAGGTTTACTCTCTTCGCGAATCGCCCGATACTCTATGCACAGTCCCACAGTCAAATAAGCTAAAACGAACAACACTATAGCAAGCAGCAACAGTTGGTCTAGCTTTTCGTGTGCGAGAATGAAAACCGCGAATATGAATACAGCGGTAAATAGGACAAAGCATTTGATCTCCTGTTTTCTATCTGACATTATATAAACTTATTTTTATTTATAAAATGATATGGAACCTAGTAATGGTACTGGGGCTACTTATACTATTCTTATTACTCTGTTTTTTTATTCCTCTGAAACTAGGTCGAACCGACGTCAACCTAGATGATAAAAGTATTGAGATCACAAAACTCCCTTCAGAAAGAGAAGCATATATTTAATTTTTTAAACAAAATGGTAAAGGTTCATAAATTAATTAGAATTCAGGATCGTTTGTCGAAAAACATCCACAAACTCACCGGCGATAAAATTATTCCTAAAAATGCCTACGAAAGCAACATCTGTGAGCATTTGGGTTGGAAATTGTTCGACGATCGACACTACGACGCGTACTGTATCGACAACGATACGTTTATTGAGATGAAGAAGGGTCAGTCGTCAATGCATTTCGACATGATTCGGTACTCTCAGATCGTTTTGGGATTCGGCAAGAAAGATACTGTAACGGTGTTTTTCCGATGGAACAAACAAAAGAAAGAGGTCGTTGAAGCATTCGTAATCGATACGGAGAGGATCATTGAATTCTTGAAGATCGATGCACAAAAAGCGAAGCAATGTTTGGCGATACAACGGGAGGTCCCACGACAGTTAAACATGCTGGCATCAGCGACACTCACGGATTTACGATCCATGGCATCCTTTGTGGTGAAAAACTTACACAAACCAAAAAGAACGTTTATAAAACTAAAAATTAATAAACAGTAATATTATTATTTACACGGATTCTATCGATCTGAGTTCTTTGAATTGTCAGGAGTGTCTCCAGATGCGCAATCCTTTCCGCCGCCTGGAAACACGCGTCTTTCATCATTTCATTTTCTTTTGCCGCTTGTTCAAGTGTAGTTTTAAGATGTAGGTTTTCCTTCTCCAGATGTTCGACGTAGGGTTTCAATCTCTTGTTGGGTCCGCTCTCCTGGGACTCAAACTTACGCTTGTGACTGGGTTCGCTCCGTACGCGCTTATTCTCACAAAATTCGGTATCGTTAAATTTACGCTTCATCGGTGTTTATAAAGTCTGAATCTGTATTTATACTTGTTTTATGGCTGATGGTAACCACTTTGTTACTATAGAATCCGAAATACTTCTGGAATTTCCGGATGTTATTCCGCATGTTTGTGTGATATATTCGAATACAAACTGTTGAATTTCTAGGTTTCGACCTAGATTTTCGACGCTGTACTTTGCTGTAAGATTGGCGATGAGTTGTTCAAGACTACGAATATCCCTATCAAAAAGATTCTTCTCGCACGCCGGACCTAGCCATTTTATGACCTGTAAACTCGTACAATGTCCTAGATATATAGGACCTGCAATTTTGTTTAATCCGGTAAAATATAAAATTTCTACCAAAGCAATTGCGTCTGGCAATGCTGAATGATTGTTGGCTATAGCTTTGCCGGTAATGTTAAGGTATAAGTCGCTAAGTGTATAGGATGGTTGCTTAGGTATGACTTGTCTACAGTATAGTAACGAGTCGAAAAAGTACCATTGTATGGGCATCTGCAACTGGCGTCTTTTCATCTCAATTTCTATCAACGGTTTGTCGCTTTTGAAATTGTTATGTGATATTAAGAGTGCGTTGCCGTTGCCAAACGACTGTATCCAATTCCGAAACATATCCCACGCGTAATTGAATGTAACCGCGTTTTTCTGTCGTAGAAATAATTCGGTAACATGAACAAAATCTGCTGACATAGGAGGAGGCAAGGGTCTAATTCCTGGGTCTATCGCGATTGAAAATTGTCTTCCAGTCGCTAGGTGAATCGCCCCGATCTCCCAGATGAAACATCGTTCCAAATTATTCGGTATTCCTACGTATTCTAAATCGTAAACAAATGTTCTAGAAATCAGTGTTTCAAACATATCGTTATTCATCAGTGTACCCATGATTTATAAAACATATAGAAATATATATACTTCAAATCATATCATAAATTTTTTCTTCTCCTTTAAACCTTCGATCCGTCCTTTGATCCAAACACCCGTCGATCGTGTTCAGTTTGTGCTGTATCGCTTTGTACATGTATGAATCAAGAGTATTCTCACATATAACGTATTGAATGTGACAAGGGTTGGTTTGACCTATACGGTGAATACGATCCTCTGACTGCATAAGAACACCGGGCACCCAGTACAACTCCGCAAATATAACGTGGGACGCGGAGGTTAGAGTTATACCTGTCCCGGCGGCTAACATGCTCAGAACCGCTACCTGGTACTTTCCCTCTTGAAAATCTTTGACGTATTCATGACGTTTTTCTGTCGGAGTATCACCGTCGATTCGCATACTCTTGCCTTCACACACTTGTTCAATGTCATCCATGAGTTGCTTGTGGTAGGCAAACACCAGAAATTGTATTCCGGTTTGCATAACATCCCGTACCAGTTGTTGCATTGCCCTCCCTTTGGCTTCTGCTGTCAGACCATAGAGTTCTGAGACGATACATTTGCGACGAAAATCCGCGGACTGTAATGCCTTGCTGCACGGTTGCATAGTCGGAATATCTTTGTTCAGTTGTTTCCATTCCTCAAACAGTGGAATCATAGAAAAGGTATCCCTCGCATCCATTTCAATGTGTAGTTGGGATCGGTGTTTCTGAGGCAGATCCTTCAGAACGTCACGCTTCAACCTTCGTATCATAACGGTCTGCTTTGCCAACCAGTGTATTTCGTGTGGATTGCTACTCCCAGAGTCGTCCCAGTATCCTAGTGGTGACATTTTCCGGTCACAGTAACGTTCGGCATACTGCTTAAACCTAGGAAAGAAGTCCTTTCGAACCATGTTTGCTTGAGAGAACAGTTCCGATGGTCGATTCAACGCCGGCGTCCCCGTGAGTAATAATGCTCTCTCCACCTTTCGGATAAAGGGTGCTAGGGCTCTGGTCCTCTTCGATTTATAATTCTTGAGGTAGTGAGACTCGTCGCATATTACCATGTCAAACCCAAATTCTTCGAGTTCGGCACGTTTTTTGACTGCCAATTCATAGGATGTAATCACCGGGTATCCGTCGATAGGGTCTTTGCCCTTCTTGATTAAACAAACCTCTTTGATTCCCAACCATTTGTCGAATTCCGCTTTCCAATTGTACCGTAAGTACGCTGGGCAGATGACAAGAACTTTTTCAGTCTTATAATACTTTGCGAGTGCTATCGCTTGTAAGGTCTTACCCAGACCCATATCATCTGCAATCAACGCCCTGCCGTTAAAATGGCGGACTACATGCTCTATACCGTCTTTCTGGTACTGGAACAACTTTTTATAGAGGTCGGAATCCTTAAAGGTTTCATCGAAGGGCTCCTTGCTGTCGAAGGTAAGTGCTTTTTCCACCTGCTCTGGTATGCATTCGATAAAAAGACCTAATTTTAAACAGTCTTCCACAACTAGGTCGATGTTTTCTAGGTTGACCTGGTAAAGGTTGGGACCGATACACAAATGGTTTAATGTTTCGGTAGTTCGTTTTACTTTAACATAAACGGTGTTTTGGTCTTTTAGAGAGAACACCGCGGTTGGTATTTTGCGTCTGCGTTTGTGTTTAAAGAATATTGCACTCATTTTTGTTTAAAAAAAATATTTATATTTATACTACTCAACCTAGTTTTCTTTTGATCGGCAGCGAGTACCGTTCTAGGTAGTTTTTATCCCACATTTGCTTCATGTCAATGATACCGACCCATATGCCAAAAAATGCCAGCGTCACAATACCAAATACCCACTTGTATAAGTTTTTTGTGACATCTACATACAGTACAGAGCACCTGTTGTGTCCACATATATTTAAATCTTCTGCTACGTCGTACAGTGCGGCTACTATTGGAGTTTTTGTAAGTATTTCTTCACTTTTATCACACAGGTTAAAATCTCCCAACGATTGATACACTCTGGGGTTTGTACAAGTTTCTGTTTTTATGAAAACGGTAGCTCGCTCGTATTCCTTAGAACGTCTAGACCAATACGTATGAAAATGTCCGATATACGAAATGGATGAGAAAAGAATTAGAGATGAAATAGAAGTCAGTATCCAGGATCGCATTTAAACAAAATATTGGTCTATATATACTTATGTCACTGTCGAATCCCACGGAATTTAAAAAAATGATGTTATATAAATGCCGAGTTGTGTTATAAAATGTATTATCTGATTGGAATATTGTTACTTGTATCTGCAAATAGTTTGGAATTGCCCGATGACTATGAATATGTAACATCGGGTCAAATAGATTTTGCAAAAGTGTTAACGAAAAGCGAATGTGACAGCTTACAGGTAGGAGTTTCTGAACAGGTTGATATCGGAGATGACCTCTATTTAGGTCATCCGGCGATAGGATGTTACCTGACAGAATCTGGGTTTAAATACGGAACCACGGACTGGACCGATTCGACAAAAAAAGAAAATGCTAAGGACTTACAGTGTAGGTCCCCTGGATGTATCCAACATAAAGTTAACCCCCCAGCTAAGTTCGGGGTAGGGGTACATCCAGACGTTGATTGTTTTTTCAACGACGGTAGACATGAATTACGACCATGTAAAGATAACACCCCCATCGACGAACAACCATGTGATCTTGTCATCGACGATTCGGGGCTAGTCAATGAGGTGAACTGTAAACTAGATGGTCAGTCTTGCACACACATCCGACGACTTGAAAATGGTGACATTGACTGTATAGGTGTATGTGATATGCCGGGCGTATGGAGAGACAGTCGATGTAATTATCGGAATGAATTCCCAATTCTTGGTTTAACTACAGCCGAATGTACGGACTTATGGGACGATATAACTGGAGGCTGGACCACATACACCGATAGCGATAAAAATAGTTTCACATACACCGACGCCGAATGTTTAAGTTTTACAACTTTAACACCCGAACGAGAAGCCAATCAAGCCGCGTGTGAAGCTCCTTCGTCAGAAACAGCCTGCCTTTGCAATGGAGAAATGTGTGAAGGCGATTATAGTTGTATAAGTATGGGTGCTGCTTCCACGTGTACCTTAGAAACGTGTCTTTTGAACGAGGAAATAAGCAAATCGTGCTTGTGCAACGACGAAATTTTAAAAAATGGATTCTGTCATGGTACTTACTCCGCGTCTTTTTCAAGTTGCCAAAATGAACAACGTAGTCCCACATGTTCATGTAGTGCCGGAATAGATTGTAATATGTATGAATATTGCGAAGATGGTACCTGTAAACCCACGTGTTCATTCGGTGAAGTAACGAAAGAATGCAAGTGTGGAGATTCAATTGCAACCGTAGGGAAGTATTGCCTTGATTTGTACATTTACGATGCAGTGTACATTTCCGACTATGCCGAGTGTCCACATTACATTACATTAACGGAAAATTGTGCATGCATTAACGCTGCCGGGGTTGAAGTTTATGAAACAACATCGGGGTCGAAGGTATGTGATAACGGTAAACTTTTAGACGATGGCTATGTAGCCGAAATTGGATCTGCAACGTGTTCCGAAAATGAAGTGGTTTTGAGTAAATGTTATGGTTATGGTTCAGATTTAGATGACTGTGCAACCAAAGAAGGTGTGCCAAATTCATGTACATGCGACTCCACAACCAAAACGGATTGTGTCAGTGAGGTTTACACGGCATTATCGGTTGATAGTGAATGTTGTGACTGGAGTCCTGGTATTGATGGAAGTTGTGCATTGTCGTGGGTTACAACCTCAGCTGCGTGCACACCACGCCCCGGCGGTGTTTGGCTTGATGGAAGTTGTATATTGTCGACGATTACAACCGAAGCTGCGTGCGACCTGATCTCGGGCGGTGTTTGGACTAGCGCGATTATGGAAACTTGTGCAACCAAAGAAGGTGTGCCAGATTCATGTACATGCGACTTCACAACCGAAACGGATTGTGACAGTGAGGTTTACACAGCATTATCGGTTGATAATGCATGTTGTGACTGGAGTCCCGCATATACTACTGTAGAGGAATGTGAAACCAAGGGCGAATGGAGAGAAAACCAATGCGAAGAATCTGCATTTGATGGCGAAACAAATTGTATACAGCAGGGGTTTTTGAAGACCACGCCGGAGCATTGTAAGGATGTCGATTTTGATATTGTTAACTCCGGAAATCCAGACGCTACGAAAATGTTAAGTCAGGCGGAATGTGAAGCTTATGAACAAACCCAGACTGGTACAGATTTTGAAGTAGCTACCACGTCTAAACCTGTTGGGTGTTCGAGAACTACTGGTACTGTATCTTGGATGGGAACTGATGGAGTTAACCCAACATCTTGTACAGCGGTAAATGAATGCGTTCAAAAAATAATATATTCTATCACCGAGGCAACGTGCACGTCTGGTCCTAATGTGTGGACAACAAAATGTACTAACCGTTATACCGGCAACGAATTGGAAATTCCCTCTGAAGAATGCATCGATCCCAGTGGAGTATGGGATTATAGGTGTGTAAATGGAGATGAGGAAAAAACATCGTACACCGACGAGAATCAGTGTATCAAACAAGGTGTGTGGTCACCGGATGTTAACGATGCCGGTGTATGTCATGGATCATATTTGTACTCGAATGAAAAATCATGCACAGAGCGTGGATATTGGACTGATGATGGAGTTTGCGAAAGATGTACGCGATGCTCGGATGAGAACTATGGATCAGAAATTGCATGTGAAACACAGGGTATATGGACACAAAGTATATGTGTAGATGGACAAAACACTTATTACGACAAGAAATTGGCGCAATGCGCTTCCATATCGAACGCGGTTTTCACGCCCGGGATATGTCATTCCCGCACCGGGTGTTATACGGCTGCCAAAGGCACTTTACTTGAAGGTGGTAGGGAAGCGTCAGAAGACGAGTGTCAGGCAGATCCCGCCACATGGGACGACACCACAGTTACAGTTGGCGATGACGCTGAAATTCTCACAGGTGGACGGGACTTTTCCGCACAACTGTGCCAGGCACTCCCTAGTACGATGGTAGATACGGGTTATTTAGGATCTGTAAAAGTATGTGCAAATGATGCATATACTACTCCAGAGGCATGTACAAGTAAGGGGATTTGGGTTGCACAAGATGATGCTGTTTGGGCTGGTGATCAAGCTACCGGTGAGTGGGTGTATGGCATATGTTATAAATACGACCCGTCGATGAGTGGATCATGTGACGACACTGCATATACTACTCTGGATTCATGTACAACAAAAGGTATTTGGGATTCCGATGAATGTTATACAATTGTAGCAGGCGACGCCAAAACGGAAACTACACAATCGTCTTGCGAGGGCGCTAATGGTATATGGTTTGGTAGTGCAATAGTAGAATTAACGGATGGACGTCAGGTGAATGAAGATAGATGCGAAGAAGCTGCCGCGCGGTGGGACTGGAGCAGTTGTACTGGAGATGACGAAGTTACTACAGATGAATGTGTAGGAAGTGAAACAAGTGACGTCTTCAATACCGAAGACGACTGTAATGATCGTGGTACGTGGGTATCCCGACCGTGGTCCGATTCGTCGATCAACCAGTTTTGTGAAATGACTTCTTTTGAGACTGAAGACCAATGTACAAAAACAGGAAAATGGTATGGGACATGTAAATCCGATCAATATTCGGCGGATAGGAATTTCGTTAGCTTATCGGATTCGGAAGATACATACCAATACAAAATTGGGTTGGAGCATTGTTCCGTTAAAACCGATGCCAAGTGTTCCGATGAAACCGATGCTATCCTCAGCGAGTGTCCTTCCAAAAGTAATACCGCCAATAAAGTCCCTGCATGTGTTCAATGCCCGCAATTTGATGCTACCAACCCAGGATGTGGAAAAAAAGGTACGTGGAAATCCCGTGCGGATGTAGAATGGACAGCTGATGGTAATGCATACGGTTGTGTTCACGCTTACGACCCATACAACTTGTTAAGTTTGACAACCGGCGGTTACGAACAACCTACGACGTTACGAACACAAAATTACGAAGAACCAAGTGCTGATATATGCAATTTCCCCTGCTTTCCAGGAGGTTGCATGACTGTCGTCAGTGCTCCTTACATGCAATGCGTAGATGATAATGATAATATCATAAAGGGAGGACGCGAAGTTAGTAAAGTTGCATGTGAACAATCGCCGACTGGTACAAATGATAATAATGTTTGTACATTTGATCCCGAAGAGTATTGTCCATTTGCCGTTTCAATTGATCCAACTATATGTAATTCAGAACCATGGGCAACTCGATGTGCAAAGACGTGCTGCCCATTGGTTTGCGAACTCGCAACCCTGGATATGTGTAATGACTTGACTTACAGTGACTCTCACAGCAATTGTAAGAAAACATGTTGTGAGTTGAAGGGACACGACGACTGTGCAACTGATATCATAAAATGTAAAGGTACCAGTGCAGACGACCTATTATTTCAAGATGAATGTAAACAGACCTGCTGTATTGTGGATGAAATAGAAGATGATAGAGATCTGCATTATTCTTGTACATTGGATAATGAATCACCGCCGTCTATGACAGCGTACCCTCAAATATTTTGGTGGACGAGTGGCACTATACCTGTTGATTACGAACATGTTTCTACATTGGAACAGTGTCATATGTTTTTTGTAAGAACCGCCAAGATGACAACTTTTGAAGAAACCGACGACAATAGTGGGTGTAGACATGACACTCAAAACAAAGTAGTCTGGGGAGGGTATACATCGCATCACACATGTTCCGATGATTATAAATGCATTTTATTCAAGAAACAGGAAGAATCGGAGGACACGGGCTATCTTGAACCAAAATGGATGAACGACCATTGTGAAGTCTCGTATGCAGAAAACAATAATGGAATCAAATGCGAGGCGCCATTTTCAAGCGAAGAAAGTTGCATGACGTCAGGCACGTGGAGAAACACGTGTGTACTTCCCGCTAAGCACGAAACCGGCTGCACACATTTTAATAAAAGAACATCTGGTATTGATTTTCAGAAACTTAATAAGGGAACAACCACACTAGATTCGGGGACTCATGCTGAAAACTGTCAGATAGAATGTCTGCCAGGAGAATACAAGTCTACATCATATGGTCACCTTAAAGCCGGGTGTTACAAAATAGGTGATGAGGATTATATTCAAAATGACCCGAGTCAGTGTCCGAGAAATGTGTGGTCAGATGGATCACCTAAAGAGTCGGGGAATAATTATACTACATACAGAGATATATGTATACACACCAGAGCTAGTGGCGATTGCACCGTTCCAGAATATACCGACGAAACATCGTGCGTAGCATCCGGCAAGTATAAATATGTTTATAATCCAGATACGCGAATAACATCCTGTAATCGACCAGGAGCTCATAATGTTCCCGAATACTACAACGATCCTTGGACAACATTTGAAGAATGTGGTGGGTTTCCCCACCATTGTCACATCAAGTTCAAGAATCCAGATATACTTGATGGAATTCACGGGCATTGGGCAGATTATGTTTGTAGTCCACACTTAGACAAATGTAGCGAAAGACAGATAAATCGTTTGCGCACCAACGCAAGAGCGGTGGCTTATGGTGGATATATCCGCGAAATGTATGTAGACATAAACGACTTCTCAAAACCATGTCCAGGAGATACGATAAACGTCTTGGGGTTTAAGTTATGTGAGTTGAGAATAGAGATTTTTGTCTTGGATTATACTGATACAGATCATCTGTGTACACGATCTGACTTGGAATGGGACAATAATGTTTGTAAATACAAAGACTCAGCGTGGAGCGTAGATAGACAACAATGCGAAAAAATTTCAAAAACGTGTTGTACTTCGGGTGATACCGATAATGTGTGTGATGATCAGATAGGTGGCAATTGTTATTGGGACCGTGAACGAGTCACAGGTACAATTGAAGGAGGCGGTGAAATCACAAATTTTGTTGACACAAAACATCATAACACCGCATTTACGGGGATTTTGCAGTTAGGAATCGACGAGAGTATTGCACGTGTCAAAGAGCTCTGCATGAAACCAACTTGTTTATGTGTAAACGACGACGGGTTTGATAATAATCAGTGTTCTCCTACCACCAACCTAACTGGATCCTGTTCACTGTCATTTTCTCAGTGTGAATTGTGGACTATGAATAAATACCATGTAGATGAAATGACCATAATCGATGACCCCAGTGTAGCATCAGGATGCTTATATTATATGGATAATAGTCAAGCTGAGCCACATCTACACCAAAAGGTTTATTGGAACAAGGCAACATGTGTCCCAATACCCGGAGAGGATAATTGCGACTGTGGTGCGACAGACGAGTACCCCGGTCAATGCATATCTTTGATGCCGGAGTGGCAAAAATGGATTATGTCAGATTTGGGTCCAGAAACCTTCGAATGGGTAGATGGTAAATGTATGGTTACAGCACTCAGGGAAAAAAATGTTTGCCCCTATGTTTGCGATCGCGAACTAGAAACTTTTGTATTTGATGCTGCTGGAGAATATTTTTATTACTATGAGGGTAAAACAGTAAGTAAAGAAGCTTGCGAATCTCCAGCCGGTGTATGGGATCGAAAAGCACAACATTGTACAATCGAAATGGATAAAGTGAACCAAACACTGTATACAACACAATCGGATTGTGAAGGTGGTACTGGTGACGCACCAGCCGGTGTTTGGGTTCAGGATAGTTGTGCAACCAACGAAAATGCGCCAGATTCATGTACATGCGGCTCCACAACCGAAACGGATTGTGACAGCGAGGTTTACACGGTTGACACGACTCAAAACAAATGTTGCACCTGGACACCGGCATACTGTATGTACAAACAGGATACATTAGGAAGCTGTTACGTTGCTACTGGACAACTAGACGATGTATACGATGATATTATGCCAGCTGATTGCTTTTCGGATGATGGGGGAATATTATTAGACGGACGTGAGATCGACAAAGATCATTGTGAAATGACAACGGAGACCGCATTTCTTCCTTCGGTGTGCAAAGATAGTTCCGGTAATATATTGCATAATTTGGTGACCGAAACACAGTGTTCTGTTGCAGGCACATGGTTGGGTGGACATGTCAATACCGACTACGGTTATTGCGACGAAAGTGGTGTGACTGAACCTAGAAATAGTGACAGTATTGATAACAGAGACATTAACAACTGTGCAAACCCACCTGGAATATGGCGACCCGGGAAGTGTTATCTACCAAACATTGCTACTATAAAGGATTGTCGCGATGACATTGTAGGCTTTGTACATAGTGAAACTTCAACTATATTGGGTGGACGTGAACAATCACAAGCTTTATGCGAAGCTCCACCCGGTGAATGGAGTGACGGTACATGTAAAATGCTCTCCTTAAACGAACCGGGTATAGGTGGAGTTTGGGATGGTAAGTCACCATGTGAGGATGTCAGTGGAGTTTTTACTGAAAGTTGTGTCAATTCAGAACCCGCCCCTGTTATTAAGACAAACGACCGCGGTTTCTGGGAATATAGCGGGAATCCCTCTACTCTAGGAGGAGCCCGTGCATGGTCCAGGGAGAAGTGTGAGATCCCATCCCTGACATGGACAGACAGTCCGTTTGACGGTGAAGCGGACAAAACACTATGCCATTACAATGACAAAAAAACAAAAACATCATGCACGGATTCAAAGGACTACGAGGACGCATTGTGGCACGAGGGTACCTTCGATGGGAGTACATTCGCTAAAATTACGAATATATATTCGTGCATGGCGGCGGTGGGGACATCGTGGCGCAACGATACAGGCGGCTACGAGGTAGTTTCTTCGTATGCTTCCTCACACTTGGGAATTTGTAAAAAAGATAACGAAGACATAACATACGACGATCGGACACTCCAATTATATTATTACTCGAATTGTTTGGCTGAGGGTGGTACCTTTGAAGGTTTTCAATGGGGCAAGGGATACCAATGCAATGAATACGGGTATTCTTGTAACCCCAATGAAGTTGCGACAGATGAAACGGAGAGACCATCTGGATGTTATGTTGATACAAGTAGTCAAAAAATATATTTTAATGGGGCGACCACGAATGTCAGGTGTTCAAAAGAATACAACTGTATTTATCCTAGAGACAGAGGAGGATGTCAAATGGAATGGTATGGGAGAAACATCTTTTTAAATGGTAAACGAGGCATGTCACAAGATTTATGTGAAATTAATACTGGGGTTTGGGTCCCCGGTGTAACAATCCCTGCATATGGACAAAGGGAAGTTTTGACCGGGGGACGTGAGATCGACCAAGATCATTGCGAAAAGGTTGAGTCGGGATTGGAGTGGTCGGACGGGTATTGCTACAAACCGTCTGTTGTAACTCAAAGCAGTTGTGGTAACTGGGGACCTCCCCGGTGCTACTCCGACAGAATAAGGCTAGGGGGTGGGCGGTTAGTGGACAAAGCCAGTTGCGAAGCTCCGGGGTATACATGGGGTGAATGTACCGGTCTTCCAGATGATGGTCAAGATCGACCCTGGCGGACAAGTAAAAACGGGTGTGAATTCCCCTTACCACTGTGGGTTGATTATTCCACATGTTCAAACCCCGAAATTACAAATGAAGCGATGTGTATAGCACATCCTGACACACGTACATGGGTCGAAGAGGAGACGACATGTGAAGACACCGATAGATCCTTGGCGTTATGTGAATTAAGAGCCTTTAAATTTGGAAGTTGGTGTACAACTGATCGCCGGTCAGAAACGAGCTGCGAAGACGACCCTGGTCTTTGGGGACAATGCGACTGTAGTGGACAAACGTGTGTAGAAGGTCAAACATGCGTGTCAGGTACATGTCAAGACCCACCAGCATGTAGTCTCGATACAGAAATATCAGTATCTGGATTAAAAGCACAGAGAAGTTTTAACATTGATGATTTTGATTTATTACTCGGAGGTACAATTGCATTGGACGATTACTATAAACGTTTAACGCGCGATGAATGCTATGAGTTTCATCAGGAATCTACCCTAGACACGGAGGATTCATTCGGGGATGTTGGCATAATCGGTTCCCCTCATGGATGTACATATCATTTGGCAGAGCATAAAAATTTCGGTAATGATGACATAGGCTGGAATATCTATTCATATAAAACATGTAAATCGGATGCACAATGTGTGGTATGGAAAGATTCGGTCTTAAACGATATGGACCGTGATCTATATTGCACATGTGCGGGTTCGATAGTGAACAGTGGATATTGTTATGGAGATTATCATTCGGAATACGCAATGTGCGATGCGTCCACGGAGGGATTCTACTTACAAACAGAACAATACCCTGACCCTACCAAAATATTAACGGAAGCAGAATGTCTAGCCTATCAACAAGAACATTATCCTAGTTATGAGTTTAAGATAGAAACCTCAAATCGTCCCATAGGTTGTTCTCTTCGTAATCATATCAAATTCACTTCAAACGGTTGGGAACCTAAACAAGTTGTTTACATGCCATCTGCTAACAGCCCAGCAACAGAATGTACTTTATGGACTGCGGGGGGGTCTCAAGGTGGGGGGACTGTATGTGTTGTAAAAACCGGACCATGCCAATGCAGCGAAGACGAGGTTTGTAACACTGAAACTCAAAAATGTCATTCGGGTACATGTTACGACGCGTGTCCCGATTCACCCACCAATGATAAATGTTCCTGTGGAGATACATTGTGCGATGTGGGCGAGAAATGCGACCAAGGTACATGTGTTTTGCCAGACCCATGTCACACCACTGGCGAAACGGAACATGAATATGTTCGTGATTATAATAATATTCGCAATGGTGCGTCGCATTATTGTTTATGTGGAGAGCAAATAATGCCACCTGGACAGTTTTGTTACGGTAATTATTCATCTCCACATGATAAATGTTCTGTATATCGAAACAGTAAACGAATATACGACACTTGTCGAGAAATGTACCTCGCGGTTGAAGAATGCAATGCAAACAATCAAAAGATCGAGATAGTTGACACATTTGTAGAGAAATGGTGGATGGATTTCGTCGATGAACGTACCCACAAAAGTAGGTGTGACGGCGAATGTCTATCTACACAGTCTGCTATCGGCGAAACATGTTATGATATCGACAGTACACAGAACGAAGCTTATACAATAATTGCCACGGGTAGTCTCTGTGGAGGCACTGTACTAACCGGGTCCGGTAACTCTGTAGAAGAATGTGGTAATCTCTGTGACAGTGACGAACGATGTGACGGGTTTAGTTTCGCTGGCTCTTGTCAATTAAATGACGACTGTACTTCTGCTAACTACCAGTTGCCCGGATGGAACGCATACAAAAGGTCCGTGCACCCCGGATGTACAAATGTTCTTTTGGAACCATCGTGGGGGTTTGGCTACAATTATTACGGTCAATTAAATGACAACAAACTTATACCCATGGGGGAAATAACTTCAAGTATAATAACGTGCGACAACGGAACCGATGCGAGTGTAACGTTGGGCGACTGTTCCAATATTTCACCACCACCAGCCTTCGATGTAGATGGTTGCTCCGAGGGTACATTGGAAAACAATCTGTACGTGAATGATTTCAATTTTATCAACCCTGAAAACTACGCAATGTCCGCCGGTGGTGCAAAACCATACGGGTTTCGATTGAATTTGGAGAGTTTCTCCCAAGATAGCGATCTTTATCAGAAATTACTGTTAACCAACCCTGTTGGTAAGTGGCATTTAGACGACATATACCGTGCCGGTGTTGAAATATTGGATGAAGATTATCCAGCAGAGACCGCAAAGTTCGATGCACGTGGATATGAAGATTTCAGGTTAAATGAAACCATTTGGGTTACTTGGTCAAAGGGAGAACGTGGTACATTAGAAACCCCCAGTAAGTTAGACCCAATGCCGTTTGTTCGTGATTTTACTTTAAATGAGCTTTGGGAACAAGAAACGGTAGTTCCGAATCCAATGCCAGTACCACCTGGAAACTCCTTTGTCCAAGAATCTATTGGCGACGTTGAAAAACTTATTGAAACACCCACGGGTCGGATTCCCTCCGATTGTTTTATAAAGCACAAAAAGGCGGACGAAGCAAATACAAACAAAATATCATTGAAACGAGTAGCTTATAAATCTGCAAACAAGGCAGTTTTAATTAAACTCGACGGTGTTATAAAAAGCGGCGATAAAGTGGAACTGGTATGTTATATTCCAGATCGTATGTCCAATTTACCCGAAGACGGACCGTACCATATGAATTTTGGCTATGGGTTAAAAACATTCCCCATTCTTGATTTAAAATATGATTTTATTCATTATGCCTCTGGGAGAATTCACAATGCGGATCAAGTAACACAAACGGAGTTACAATTTGAAACCGTGACCTGCCAAAAAGCCGAATCCGCCATTGCTATGGTTGGTTATATCTTTACCTCCGAAAATGACTGGAGTAGTAATAGTTTGGACATTGCCGTAGCGTGCTCTACAGGCACTGGGTACCATGGAAAGACTACTTGGGATGGCTCCGGCGATAATCTCCAAGTATATTCGTGTGCGGGCGAATTAAACGAAAACCGCGATGTACAATACTATTCGACCGATTTTCAAAGTTTTGGTGCGGATGAATTAAATCCACTATTAGGAGTCGTTCCCCGCGGATGTGTGATCGGCACAGCTATTGTTCCAGAGGTACCGCGTGGCTATGAGCTTGGCGATTGTGATGTTTTTACTTCAGAAACGAGCGAATGTTGTGGCTGTGTAAGGAAAACTAATCAAGAAAAATTTCGACTCGCCCCAAGTAGGAACACCCTTGCAAAACCTAGAAACTTCGGGTATTGCCCACCGATGGATGGACGTTCGACGGTGAAACAAACGACGGGAACGCCTGCTTCACTTACAAACGACGAATGTGAGTCGCTGTTCAAACCCTCGGGTCAGAATGTCGCTAAAACTTCGACCAATATAGGTGGTTGTTATATAACGGGTACTCAACCTTACGTTGGATCTGGTTCCACCCCGGTGACTTGTGGAGGGACTACCATGTGTATAGGTAAATTTGGTAGCAATCTACGCGAAGATCCTGAAGGACTTGGCGAACCATTAACCGATGGGGAATGTCAGCGTTATTTTGATGTGAGATATGCATTCCAATCACTGTCAGACAACAGTTTAATGGGTGGATGTCAACAATACGACGACACTGTATTTTTCAACGATGTATCAAATAATATTAAATGTTCCGAAAATCACCCATGCATCAAACGCTCCACGAAATTTCACACCCAGGTGTCCAATTATGAGGAGTGTGATACATTTTGCTTATCAGAAGGTTACGAGCATTTTGCATACGGTGAAAACGAATGTTTGTGTACACTGCACAGTGATAAATATTCCTGTAATGGATGGATTAATTCCGATACACTCGTAACGTTCGACTCTGCATCGATTGTAGATGGAACGTTGCAAGATAGTTGTCTATTCAACCCAACGTGTACTGAAGGATGGGAAGAATATACACCGCAAATACGTTGCGAGGACGATGACAAATGGTTTGATGATAATAATTTCGGCTGGGAGTCTTCTCCTTCTGGGTTTACTGATTGGAAACAAGAAAGCACTATGCGACACTCCTTAATTGATTTTACTGCCGACAATTTCAATCCGAATAGTTTATACAGTTGGAATATTCCGAGTCAGAGTTTTCAAGGTTGTATACCTACAATAACTTGGGATTTAACACCAGGTTGGAATTGGGTATCAGTCGGGGTAAGTCCTGTAGATTCTGATATTAATTCTGTTCTCACGGGATTTGCAGAGGGAGATCGTATTGTATGTCAGGGTGGGTTGGGCGAAGCGACCTATTACGGGTCGAACGGTTGGGCTGGGTCGCTTCAAAGCATGCCACCAGCTGGTAATATGTGTAAAGTCAACGTACAAAATGCCAACACGGTTACATTTTCTGGTTTGGTGCATACCGAATATACCTTTCATAAAGGTTGGAATTGGTTTGGGTTGCCTTCTAGCACAACCATGCTGTCTGACGTTACAGTCAACCAGTTGAGTATACTTGGAGGTAGCTTACAATGTAAGGATTCTAGCGAAGTACCTGGTAATGCAATTATTCCTTCGAATACTGGATGTGCGGTGTACAAAGAAAATGAAGAAACCCAGACTATAGGTGGTCAGGCAAATGTTGGAAAAACGTGGATTTAATTGAATTTAATAAAAATATAGTATTTATCATCATAATAATTATATAAATGTATCAGGTTTTATTATTCCTATTCTTTTTATATTCGTGCAATGCCGATTTCCTCGACACAGCGTGGGAACTTGAGCCATTGGATCAGTATACATCCGCAGCATATTTTAGAATTAAAATTGACGGCGTGTATAAAGATTCCGGTACATTGGCTGTACTATCGCTGGATGGTGAGGTTTCGGGATTGACAAACGAATCGCTAGTTCATTATGAATTTCAAAGGAACGATGGTAACGGAGATTGGGATGTATTTTATCCCGGAACTACAGGATCGCACGAAGGTCAGGTGTTCTCACTCATGTATAAAGAAACCGACGACAGTGACGCAATACAGTTAACACCTACCTATTATATATTTCAAGATAACGATGATGGTGTTTATGAATACGAGGCAACAAATGGTTGTCAAATTACGGGATTCAATAGTGGATTTTACTCCGAATTGGCAAACCCGTTAACTGAAGCGGAATGTCTGGAATACTTTGATGCAAATAAAGATACCTTTACCAGATGTATAAATCACCCACAAAACTGTGAAGGTAATGGTCGCCTGTTAGTAGGGCACGGTGGTTGGTGGAATCTTCCCCGTGGATGTTTAATTAGATACGAGGACGACGGTGACATATATAACGTGATATACAATTACCTTGTTAAGGACGAGGACGGAACATTTCACGAGGCTGGTGCACCCGAAGTTGGTGAATGTGGTATGAGAGATATAGAAATAGTATCATGTGCTGTGAAGCAGTGTGGTGGGTTGCCTCCGTGCACCGTTTTTAACTCTCCAGTTTCGGAGGATTGTAAATGTTACGATAGCGATATAGCTACTGGAGAATATTGCCACGGTGATTTTAATTCGAATTATGCATTGTGCACCAACACAGACGGGACGGAATCTTTATCACCATGCGTATGTTATAATACAGTAGAATTGGACAGTACGAACACCTACTGTCACGGTACATTCGTCTCACCATATCCATTTTGTCCTAATCAAAACGGAACACAGGTTATAGAATCACCATGTTATTGCAATGGGGAACAACAAAGTGATGGATATTGTTACGGGACCTTTTGGTCATTGTCGCCCATTTGTGGTATTAATGTAGCACTTCCCGAATCATGCTATTGCAATGGATATGAAATACACGGGGGATATTGCCAGGAAGATCATACGTCTACACTACCATACTGTCAAATGGGTGCAGTATCCACGGAACGATGCTTTTGTGTATTTAATAACGCTGCCGCATGTGAGATCACTCAAATATGTACAACCGACACTCAAACATGTGTATATCCAAGCTGTCCCGTAACCAGCGAACAAATTAGTAATATATGCGACTGTAATGGTGAAACTTGTCACGTTGGTAGTAGATGCATAGCTGATAGTTGTGAGGACACGTGTCCGAACGACGTAATGATTACTCTACCATGTATGTGTGACGGTATCGAACAAACTTCTGGTATTTGTACAGAAACTAGACATGTGCCTGCTTGCTCCGGAACTTTACCATGCGCATGCGGTGATGTAGAAATAACAGATGGGTTTTGTCACGACGATGTTCATTCGCAGTTAGACAAATGTGTTGAAAATATTATATTGGGTGCAGAATGTCACTGCTCGGAGAATAATGAATGCGTCCAGGACCAAATTTGTACCACCGGACTTTGTATTAATGACGCCATTTGTGACACTGTTGTGGAATACCAATGCACCTGTGTGGCAACTATCTATGGTGTGGGTAATGATAAATATGATCCAACGATGACATCGACAGAGTGTGAAGATTATGCGACGGAAAATCAGTTGACGTTTAACATTTACACGCCTCCTACATGCAGCGACCCCAATTATGACAATGAAGAAGACTGTATAACTCATGCTGAGTGGTACCAGTACGGGTGGCGCGGGGACGGTACAGAGTGGTGGAAGTGTAAAGCGGGCGAGGAGTCCAATGGTAACAGCATTTTCCTCAATGGACAACGCGCCGAATCACAGGAATTATGTGAGGCGGCTGCTGGTACTTGGGAAGGTGAGTCTAGACCCGCCGGGTGTTCACGCGCAAGAACAGAAACTGGTCCCGATGTGTACGAAATCTTTTGGAACGAGGGTTTGAATGGCGTTACCGCGGATCCACAGTGTGACATAGCGTTGCATTCATGTGTCTATAAAAACGAAAACACATGTTCGGAGGGCGATCAATGTGGTAATGATGGGAATTGTATTCCTAAATGCGACCCATTCGATGGTTCGGCTATTGTCGGAGACTGTAATTGTGGGGGGACTGTTTTACCGACGAATACATATCATTGTAATTTAGGATGGGCTACAACGAGTTTAGCATGTCCAACTGGTGTAACAGGATCCACATGTTCGTGTAAAATCGAAGGCGGTGCGGATAATCTTTGTGAAGATAGTGAAACGTGTTACAATGGTGAGTGTCGCGGTGCATGTGCAGATAACGTACAACTAACGGATTCGTGCTTTTGCGATGGTACGGACGTTTCAACTGGATATTGTCACGACAATTCTTTTCACAGTGATTATTCGAGATGTTCCGAAGGTGTAACAGAGACATCGTGTGCGTGTTCGGACGGTACCGATTGCGCTGTGGGAGATATTTGCTCCGATGGAAAATGTCATTGTATGAATTGTGATTGTCACTATGATATTATAAGTCTGACGGGTTGTGAGAATTGTTGGAGTAACGGCGATTACACCGTAGGTTGTCTTCCCGGACAAATGTGTTCATCCACTACGTCATCGTGTATCGATGAATGTTCTACTACAGATACAAATATCACAGAAGTATGCATTTGTCGTGATGAAGAAATATGGTCGAGCAAAACCGTTGAGATTATACTGGACAGGTTCGATGCAACGTATGACAGTATAACATACGATCTTTGCAGTGGTTCTACCGCATCAGTGACCTGGAAGGGAACACACAATATACAAGAAGTGACGGCAGAAGGATACTTTGCGTATGATAAGGCACCGAACGCCGAAAGAGACGGATATCGTATAGGTGGTGAGATCATTGGACACCATAACTATGGTCATAGTCAAAATATAGACGGACTAGGCGCCGATGTAAATGAACCGAGATATTTCGTTTGTACATGGACCCCGGTAAGATTTTCCACCCAATGTCCCACCACGTGTTACGGAACATGTACTTTGGACACCATGACGGACCAGACATGTCTTTGTGAGTCAGAGACTTGTCACCAATTCGAAACATGTTCAGGGACGCAATGTACACCGCCACCAACATGTTCAGATGGGGTGGAAATCAGCCAGCCATGTAGTTGTAACGGCGTTTACATACAGACTGGATTTTGTCACAGTGGCATTATTTCTGAGTACGACGTATGCAGTGAAGAATATGTAGAACCCACTACTCTATCTGTCGATATTGTAGTCTCTACACCGTACCATGGTACGAACAGTAGAGTTCAATGGGGTATTAGGAATAAAGCCACCGGAGCTGATCTTGCTTCTGGTATCGCCGGTGAGACTGAAACCATTACTTTAAATTATGGGAACGAGTATGAAGCATACGGAACGGAAATACCTTCATCGTATGAATCGTTGGGTTCAACGGTTTACACGTATGATGGTTGGAGTAACTCCAAATTGACTGTTAAAAACGGCGACGACCAAATAATATCTTTCTCTGGTCCTGCGTATGGTAATAATGGGGTTGAAGCAACGGAAACTTTTACCGTGGCATTGCCGACACCCCCACCGTTTATAAGTCCTCCATGTTTTTGTGACAGTTCATGTCCGCACCCAGACTGTTCAGGCTTAAATAGTCCAGAAACAAACTGTTTATGTGAACAAACGGTAATTGTTGATGGATATTGTCATGGATCATTCTCGTCGGTAGACCCGATATGTCCATCCGGTATTTTGACCAGTGATGTTATACCATGCATTTGTGCGGAGGGAGTCAATTGTGAGACTGACAAAGAATGTCAAGGTGACACATGCACCTATCCGGATTGTAGTACAGACGGTACGACACTTGTATCGAAATGTATATGTGGCACCGAAGTCATCGAAAATCAGGAATATTATTGTCATGGGACCTATTCTTCGGATTACCCATTGTGCACTGATAACCAGAATATAATTCCTACGTGCCTTTGTAACGGTGATGAGATTTCAAGTGGGTATTGTCACGGGACCTATTTTTCGGATTACCCAAATTGCGACGGTGATACAAGACCGTGTTCATGTGCTAAATCATTAGAGTGCGCGACTGACGAAGTTTGCAATGGTGTAACATGTGGGTTACAGGTGTGTGCAAACAACCAGAATATAATTTCTAGGTGCAGTTGTAACGGTGTAGAGATTTCAGATGGGTATTGTCACGGGACATATTCTTCGGATTACGTATTGTGCACTGACAATCTGGAAATAACCTACACGTGCTCTTGTCATGGGGAGGATAAAGAAAATGGATGGTGTTACACCGAAGGTTATTCGCAATATGGACCATGTACATTGGACGAGGAAATAACCTCCACGTGCTTTTGTCATGGACAGGAAAGAGAAGTTGGTCGGTGTAATACCGATGGATATTCCTACGATGATTTATTCACCTTTAAAACGTCAGGGGCGCCAGATCCAAGTAAATCATTGACCATCGAGGAATGTGACACATTTGGACTGAATTCAGAATCTTACCCGAGACCAAGTCACGGTACGTATGGTGCAACGGGTGCTAAACCTGCCGGGTGTCTGTTGCGAACACAGTTTGGACTACCGTATTACAGACCAGACGATGGTACGGCTTCGGGCGATTGTTCCTCTTCGTGGCAATGTATCGAGTGGATAGAAACGCCCATTCGCCCGTGTGCAAACAACCAAAATATAACCTCTACATGTAAATGTAACGGTGTAGAGATTTCAGATGGGTATTGTCACGGGACCTATTCTTCGGATAACCCAAATTGCGACGGTGAGACAAGACCGTGTTCATGCACTGAAACATTAAATTGTCAAACTGACGAACTTTGCAATGGTGGAATATGTGATCTCCCTTTAGTTGATAGGATCGAGCTGATAACGGAGAATCTACCGGATCTCACCAAAACCTTGACACAAAGTGAATGTCAGGATGTATATGATACTATATATAACGAAGGACACAGCATGAGCGTAGAAAGCAACACTTATACTCCATACGGATGTCAACTAGACAGTAACAGTTATGTATATTTCAACACAAAATATATGTCTCCAACAGAATGTTCGTCTTCCCAATCATGTATCAAATGGAAGTCGGAACATGTTCCTACAATTGATTGTGATACTGGTTATAATGCCCGGGAATGTACATGTAATGGGGCATCTTGTTCGGCTGGCAAAGTATGTGACGGTACATGTGAAGATCCATACGATGATTTATTCACCTTTAAAACCTCAGGGGCGTCGGATCCAACTAAAATGTTGACTGCGGATGAATGTGACACCTTTGGTCTGAATTCCGTTTTTTACCCACGGGATACAGTGACGGCAGAACAGGGTGAATATAATACTAAACCACATGGGTGTCTGTTGCGATCGGCGTGGACAAGACCGTATTACAGTTCGGGTGGAACTCCAGGCGATTGTTCCGAGGAGTGGCAATGTATCGAGTGGATCGAGGTACCCATTCGCCCGTGTGCAAACAACCAAAATATAACCTCTACATGTACCTGTAACGGTGTAGAGATTTCAGATGGGTATTGTCACGGGACCTATTCTTCAAATAACCCAAATTGCGACGGTGATACAAGACCGTGTTCATGTACTGAAGTATTGGATTGCGCGACCGGCGAAAATTGCAATGGCGGTCAATGTGAAGTTACTTTTGATTCGTACTTCACCTTTAAGACCTCGGGGGCGTCAGATCCTAGTAAAATGTTGACTGAAGATGAATGTGAAGCCTTTGCCCAGAATTCGGAATCAGCGTATTCAACGACGATGTATTCCGCGGGGGGCGGTAAGCCCGCTGGATGTATGATTGCGGGGACAGGGACCGCGTATGTAAGGTATCAGGCAACGTCGAACGACGATTGTTCCGAATCATACAATTGCGTCGAGTGGAAAGATCCGGACAATAAACCTATACTACCGTGTGCAAACAATGAGGTAATAGAAACCGCATGCAGTTGTAACGGTGTAGAGATTTCAGATGGGTATTGTCACGGGACCTATTCTTCAGATTATCCATTGTGCACTGACAATGAGGTAATAGAAACCGCATGTAGTTGTAACGGTCAGGATATTTCAAGCGGGTATTGTCACGGGACCTATTCTTCGGATAAACCAAATTGCGACGGGGATACAAGACCATGCAGCTGTTCATCGGGTAACGAATGCGTGGCAGGAGAAGTATGTAATAGCGGTACATGTGAAGCTCCTGGTCTGTACACCATTAGAACATCGGGAACAGTGGACGAATCTAAACTGTTGAATTATGATGAATGTGAAACCTTTGCCCAGAACTACGAAAGTCTAGACCGGACAACGTTGTTCGATATCACGGGAAATAGTTATCCCGCCGGATGTATGATACGAACAGCCATGGCTTGGGCGTATTTCAACCCATCCTCCACAAAAGTTTGTTCCGACGATTGGCAATGTGTTGAGTGGACAATTGCACCAATACGCGATTGTGCAAACAATGAGGTAATAGAAACCGCATGTATTTGTAACGGTGTAGAGATTTCAGATGGGTATTGTCACGGGACCTATTCTTCAGATAAACCGAATTGCGAAGGTGATACAAGACCATGCGTATGTACTGAAGTATTGGATTGTTTATCTGGATATGATTGCAATAACGGTCAATGTCAATTAAAAACGTGTACAAACAATCAGGAAATAACCTCTGCATGCGATTGTAACGGTGTAGAGATTTCAGATGGGTATTGTCACGGGACCTATTCTTCAGATAAACCGAATTGCGAAGGTGATACAAGACCATGCGCATGTACTGAAGTATTGGATTGCGTGACTGGCGAGGCATGTACTAGCGGCACATGTGAAGTTACTTTTGATTCGTACTTCACCTTTAAGACCTCGGGGGCGTCAGATCCTAGTAAAATGTTGACTGAAGATGAATGCGACACCTTTGCCCAGAATTCGGAATCAGCGTATACAACGACGGTCTCCTCCGCGGGGGGCGGTAAGCCCGCTGGATGTATGATTCAGAGGACAGGTGACGCGTATGTAAGGTATCAGGCAACGTCGAACGACGATTGTTCCGAATCATACAATTGTGTTGAGTGGATAGATCCACCCATTGATGATTGCGGTACAGAGGTTATTGTTCGTGGGTGTACATGTGGTTCAGTCACATGTGGACATGGTAACACGTGTGAAAACGACGTATGCATTGTCCCTTTAATTGGCAGGATAGAATTGAGAA
>Ga0115013_10000226_pt1 | contig 36622 bp, 28 predicted proteins | sample SouAtlMetagenome_2_FD_88686 | JGI IMG/M metagenome (GOLD analysis project Ga0115013, IMG submission 88686) | Marine eukaryotic phytoplankton communities from Atlantic Ocean - South Atlantic ANT15 Metagenome | ecosystem: Environmental > Aquatic > Marine > Oceanic | place: South Atlantic Ocean...
AGTATTGGAGTAATAAAGACCATTGGCAATGGGCTACACAGCCCAACAATAGAGAAAAAGCTTCATTTTTAAGGGAAAATATAATCCCTATTCAAGAAAGTGGGCATTTAAATTTCGTTGAACTAGAAGGAGAGCTTTTTAAAGGCTTTTCTACTCTTTTTGTAAATGGACACACAGAGGCACAAATGATACCTCATATACAATATAAAGGTAAAACTCTAGTGTTTGCCGCTGATTTACTACCCAGCACAGGACATATACCACTACCCTATGTTATGGGCTATGATACAAAGCCATTAGTCACTTTAACGGAAAAAGAAAAATTTTTAAACGAAGCTGCTAATAAAGAATATGTCATTTTTTTACAGCACGACAATTACAACGAATGTTGTACCGTTAAGCATACCGAAAAAGGGGTTAGGCTAAAAGATACATTCAAACTTAGTGAGTTGTAATTTAATCCAAGACATGTAACAATTCTATTAAAAAGTTCGTTATATAAGTATGAAAAACATTAAACCCCAAAAAGGAAGATTATTAATTTCAGAGCCAAGTATGTTGGACTCAAATTTCAAACGTTCCGTATTACTTCTCACAGAGCATAATGATAATGAAAGTATAGCCTTTATACTAAATCAGCCTACCAAAATTAAAATTCACGACTTGTTTGAGGACTTCCCCTCTTTTGATGCTAATGTGCATGTTGGAGGTCCAGTTGAAAAAAATACACTTCACTACATACACAGCTTAGGAGACAAAATTGATAATTCAATACCAATTAGTGATAATTTGTATTGGAGTGGAAATTTTGATACTCTAAAAAAACTGATTAAAAATAAAGAAGTAAACGCTACAGAAATACGCTTCTTTGTGGGCTATTCGGGTTGGAGCCCAGGACAACTAGAACACGAACTCAATGAAAAGTCTTGGATAGTATGCAATGAAAATGTAAAACATCTTCTTGATAATAACGATAAACACATGTGGCGTGATTTCATTAAAAAAATGGATAAAGAGTACGCTATTTGGTCAAATATGCCCGAAGACCCCGAATTAAATTAGTGAATTTAATTTTTCGACGACTTTCTTTGCTATGGTATTGTTAAACCCCTCAAATTGTCCAAACTTCTTGACATAGCGAACGCCATTACAGTTGGTGAAAAAAATCTCGTCAGCTGTTTGAATATCATTTAAATTTAAAGCAATCTCCTCAACTGCGAAATTGTCTAGTACCAATGAACGCATACATCCCAACAGAGGCCCTTCAGAAAGTGGTGGTGTAAAAATCTTACCTTCTTTAAAAATAAATAAATTAGAGTTAGTGCCCTCAATAGGTCGTTTATCAGAATTAAGTAACAACAATTCATCTAAGTTTTTTCTTTTCTTTTCTAATGAAGCCAATACATAAAAATTTGCGCTAGATGACTTTATAGTTGATAGTAAACCTTTAGATTTAAGATGCTTGTCATAAACTCCTATCTGCAGACCATCACCAAATGGAAAACAATCAGATGTCTCGCCCATTGTTTCTATTACGTAACTAGCTAGAAGTGTTTCTGGAGTATATAAACCTCCTGAGTTTCTATAAATTGAAATTCTAACACTACAAGAAGTTAGCCCATTTTGATGAGCTAAATACTCTGTTTGTTCAAAAAGCTCATCTACAGAAACTGAAATGTCAAGTTGTAACTCATTCAATGAAAAAGATAATCTGTTGTAATGGTTTTGTCTATTGAAAACTTTTCCATTAAACAGTCTAAGACGTTCAAACAAACCATCTCCGTACAAGAAAGAACGGTTATTCATGTCTAGCTGAATAGCACTTACAATTTCACCATTCTGATTATAAAACATACACCAATTGATAAAGGTCAACCATAATGAACAAAGAAAATAAAATTAGATGAGTAAATTTAGTTTTTTATACTTTTGAAAATATTATGCAATTGTTTTACACGCCAGACATAAATTCAGATGAATACACCCTTTCAAAAGAAGAGAGCAGACATTGTATTCAAGTATTACGCAAAAAAATTGGAGATCTTATTTATCTCGTCGATGGTAAAGGCGGGTTTTACAAAGCAACATTGATTGATGACAATCCAAAATCCTGTCATCTAAAAATATATAAGGTAGAACGCAAAGATCGTAAAAGTGATCTACATATTCATATAGCTATTGCACCTACAAAAATGAATGAGCGTTTCGAATGGTTTTTAGAAAAGTCTACAGAAATAGGGATTAATGAAATTACACCAATTATATGTGAACATTCAGAAAGAAAAGTCTTAAAAATTGAGCGAATGAATAAAATACTGGTGGCTGCTATGAAGCAATCAAAACAAGCTTACCTTCCAAAGCTTAATGCGGCTGTTTCATTTGATAGTTTTGTTAGTAACAATACTGTAGAAGAACGATACATTGCTCATTGTATTGAAAATGACGATAAAAAACAACTTAAGGAAGTCATCAAAAAAGGTGCTGATACGTTAGTATTGATTGGTCCAGAAGGCGATTTTAGCCCAAAAGAAATAGACCATGCTCTGAAACATGGTTTTTCTGCAGTTTCACTAGCAAACAATAGACTTAGAACAGAAACTGCTGCAATAGTAAGTTGCCACACTATAAATTTAATTAATCAATGAAAAAGCTTATTTTCCTGAGTATTGTCATAATAGCATTTGGTTTTTCTTCTCCATCATACAAAATTGCTGTGTTAAAATATTATGGTGGTGGCGATTGGTATTCTAATCCAACTGCTCTAAATAACCTTATTCTATTTTGTAACGAAAACCTAGGCACTAACATTGACATAAAATACGATATTGTTGATGTAGGTAGTACGGATATTTTCAATTATCCTTTCATACACATGACGGGTCACGGAAATGTTATATTTTCAACAGAAGAAAGCGAAAATCTAAGAAAATATTTGATTGGTGGTGGATTTCTTCATATAGACGATAATTACGGTATGGATAAGTTTGTAAGACCAGAGATGAAGAAAATTTTTCCTGAAAGTGAATTTGTAGAATTACCCTATTCTCACCCTATATATCATCAGACTTATGATTTCAATAACGGTTTACCAAAAGTACACGAACACGACGCTAAACCGTCACAAGGGTTTGGACTATTTCACGAAGGCAGAATGGTCGTATTCTATTCTTACGAAAGTGATTTAGGTGACGGCTGGGAAGATGCTGAAGTACACAACGATAGTCCTGAAATTAGGCTAAAAGCCTTAAAAATGGGAGCTAATATTATCGATTTTGTTTTTTCAAATCAAAACTAATACATTAGATAGATGAACCGCACCCTCAAAAATAGTATTATACTCATAGCATCAATTATTGGAATAGTGCTAGTTTTTTATCTCAAAACAATTGTTGTTTACTTGATAGTTTCATTAGTGTTAGCACTTATCGGCAGGCCCATAATGAAATTGCTCAATAAAATACAAATCAAAAAAAGAAATTTACCCAACGCGATAAAAAGTGTCATTACACTAGTGGTTCTTTTAACATTCTTTTCTGGTTTTTTCGCACTTTTTACTCCTTTAGTGATGGAAGAAGCTAGAATCATATCTAATATTAATTTTGAAGCAGTATCCTTAGAACTAGAAGAACCTATAAATGATTTAGAGGGTTGGCTAAAAGACAAGCATTTATTGGATGAAAAATCGTCTATTGATAATGAGATAGGTCAATTATTTAGCCTTACCGATGTAAAATCTATTTTCAATTCTGCTATCGGTATTTTAGGGAACAGCATTATTGCCTTATTTTCTATTATATTCATCACCTTCTTCTTCTTAAAAGAAAAAAAGCTGTACAGTGATTTTTTGTTAGCCCTAACTCCTAAAAGTAAAACAAATCAGATTCTGAACGTGTTGAAAAACACAAAGCGACTATTAAGCAGATACTTTATTGGAATAATATTACAAATAAGCATTATTACTATTATAGTGAGTACTGGACTTTCTATTCTAGGTATAAAGAATGCTATTCTAATTGGATTTTTAGCTGGGATTATAAATGTTATCCCATATATAGGACCTATGATTGGAGCTATAATTGGTGTTATTATTGGTATTTCAACTAATTTAGATTTGGACTTTTATACACAAGTTATTCCATTAAGTTTAAAAATAAGTGTTGTATTTGCCATTATGCAATTAATTGACAATTTCGTTCTACAACCACTCATATTTTCTAATTCAGTAAAGGCACACCCCTTAGAGATTTTCATAATTGTTATTTCGGCAGGTACATTATGGGGTGTTTTAGGAATGATTATAGCTATACCTTTCTACACACTGTTTAGAGTTATTGCCAAAGAGTTTTTATCTGAATTCAAACTCGTTCAAGAATTGACTAAAAACATTTAATGTCTACTGACTTTAAGAATAAATATAACTTTCTGAACGATGAGTTTTGGCAAGATTTTATAGCAATAAATTATAAAAATCCTTTTGACAAAATTCTGTTTTCATTAAATCAAAAACTAGAATTAGATAGAGGAATATTAGCCAATCAACTTAAGGCTAAACAAATAATTGAAACAAAAATACCCTCTTGGCAAAATCATAAAAATCTCATCTTTCCTAAACAACTTAGTATGGAGCAATGCTCGTCTGAGCATACTGCTTTATACAAATCCAAAATTTGTACTGGCGAATCCTGTATTGACTTAACTGGGGGCTTTGGAGTAGACAGTTTTTTTATCAGTAAATCTTTTAAAAATACTATTTATTGCGAAAAGGATTTGGAACTACACTTCATTGCACAACATAACTTTAAGTGTTTACAAGCAAAAGTTGAATCTCATTTTACGGATGGCATTGAATATTTAAAGAATACTAATCAGAGCTTTGACTTGATTTATATTGACCCTTCAAGAAGAAATGAAAACAATACTAAAATCGTAAGACTTGAGGAATACACTCCAAATATCATACAGCACTTAAACCTACTTATAGAAAAAGGAAAGCAAATCTTAGTTAAAACCTCGCCTTTGCTTGATATTAAACAAGCAGTGGAGCAATTGCCTCAGCTCAAAGAAATACACATCATAGCAGTCAATAATGAATGTAAAGAATTATTGTTTCTCATTGACGCTAATTCAAGTAAAAAGCAAACATCTATAATTTGTAAAGAGTTAGTCAAAGATTTCACTTTTAAATTTGACAATGAGCAAGAACTTAATAGTAAAATAAACTTATCATTACCACAAAAGTACATTTACGAACCCAATGCAAGTATTTTAAAAGCTGGTGCTTTTAAGTCTATTGCCCTATCTTTTGAGCTAAGTAAACTTCATGCTAACAGTCATCTTTATACTTCAGAAAATTATGTAAAAGATTTTCCTGGAAGATGTTTTGAACTGAATACGATATGTCGATTGAATAAAAAAGAAATTCAAACGACCATAAAGTCTAAAAAAGCAAATATTTCTAAGAGAAACTTCCCTAATTCAGTAAATGAAATTCGTAAAAAATTAGGTCTAAATGATGGTGGTAATTACTATATTTTTGCCACTACTTTAATGAATGAAGAAAAAAGACTTTTAATCTGTAGAAAGTGTTAGTATATTAAACTATCCTCTAAAGATAAATTCTGAATAAATTGCTGCGACCTCATCATTTCATCATGAAGCACAATATCTTTACATAAAATAGCTACTTCTTGTCTAAAACTATTCACAAAAATTTCGATAAAATCAGAAGACTTTTTAGTCCTGAAAGATAAGGCTTGAGAGGAAGTCATCAACTCAACACTTAATATTCTTTCGATATTTTCAGCGACTCTATACAGTTTTGTAGCAGCATTTGCACCCATACTAACGTGATCTTCTTGACCATTCGATGATACAATACTATCTACAGATGCTGGAGTACACAATTGTTTGTTTTGACTAGCAATGCTTGCGGCCGTATACTGTGGTATCATAAAACCAGAATTCAAACCAATATTAGGTGTCAAGTAAGGAGGCAAACCTCTTTGCCCTGATACCAAAAGGTATATTCTTCGTTCAGAAATACTACCCAACTCAGACAATGCTATTGCCATATGATCCATAACTAATGCTAAAGGCTGACCATGAAAATTTCCTGCTGATATTACTTTACCCTCTTTAGCAAAGACGTTAGGATTATCAGTAACTGAATTAATTTCAGTAACAATAGTGTTTTTAGCATATTCTAAAGCATCTTTAGTTGCTCCATGTACTTGCGGTATACAACGAAAAGAGTAAGGGTCTTGAACATTAACTTTTTCCTGTTTGATTAAATCGCTACCCTCTAAAAATTCTGAAATATTTTTAGCAGTCTTTAACTGCCCACTATGAGGACGTATAAGTTGCACTAATTCATTAAATGGCTCTATCCTACCGTCAAAGGCTTCTAAGGAAACAGAGCCTATTAAATCGGCTAAATAAGATAGTTTGTAGGCCTTGAAAAGAGTATGTAGTGCGTATGCACTCATAAATTGTGTGCCATTCAACAAGGCTAAACCTTCTTTAGACTTTAAACAAATAGGCTTCCAAGCCATTTCTTTTAAAACTTGCTCAGATTTGACTTTCTTACCTTTGTAATATACTTCACCTAAACCAAGTAATGGTAAAGAAAGATGAGCCAAAGGAGCTAAATCTCCAGAAGCACCTAGAGAACCTTGCTGATAAACTACAGGTAAAATGTCTTCATTGTAGAAATCAATAAGTCTATTGACTGTTTCTAACTGAACTCCCGAATAACCATAAGATAAAGACTGAACTTTTAAAAGAAGTATAAGTTTTACAACAGAGCTAGGGACTTCTTCACCAAAACCACAAGCATGAGAAATGACTAAATTTACTTGTAGTTCTTCTAGGTTTTCTTGAGAAATGGATTCGTTACACAAAGAGCCAAAGCCAGTATTGACACCATAAATTGGTGTACTATTTTCAGATTGTACATCTAAGAAAGAACGACAATCTAAAATTCGTTTAGTAGCATCTTGAGACAATTCTATGGCCTGTTGTTCATGAACAATTTCATGCAATTTTTCTAAGGTCAAATATGTGTTATCAATCTTATGCATAGCAAACAGTCTTTCTTACTCTTCTAAGCAGTATTCTTGGAGTTTTTTGGCAGATAGGTTATATCCAGTAACTACTTTGTGTGCCTTATGGTAAGAGCCTTCTCTTTCTCTGAGTGTTTTATAAACATAGTCTAGTAATACTTCGCCCTCCATACCAGCAACTAAAGGTCTAAACGATTCTGACAATTGTAACCTAGGTATAAGAGCCTTAGGGTGCATATTGATATATACCGTTAGACCATACTCATTCATTTGTTCCATATTATCAAAGAAGCAAGGTGTTCCTCCACCTACTGAAATAACTACATTTTCAGTATCAATTACTCTATGAAGATAAACCCTTTCTAGCTTTCTAAAATAGTCTTCTCCATCATCAGCAAAAATTTCTTTGATGGTTCTGCCCTCCTGTTCTTCAATGTAAGTGTCAAGGTCAATAAAATCGTGTTTAAGGTTATAGGCAAGTTTTTTTCCAAGGGTGCTTTTTCCGCAACCCATATAGCCGACTAAAAAAATGGTCATTGTAAATTTAATTTAGGATTTAATAGGATTAAAAAGGTGAATTAGGTTCTTTCTTTAGATGATTGTACACTAAGCTGTCAACTAAACTTGGTAATAGTTTGTTCAAAAGTACGGTAAGTTTTCCATTAATCGTCAAAACTAATGAATTTTGTCTATTAACAACAGCTTTATAAATGTATTCTGCAACTTTTTCGGCGGTCATCATTTTACTTTCATCTCTAGGGCTTTCTTTCTGAACTTCTCCATCCTTGGATAAAGCTGTGTTTCGAATATTAGAAGCCGTAAAACCAGGACAAGCAATAAGGACATGTAAGTCTTTCTTTAAATTTTCTATTCGTAAGGATTCTAAAAACCCTTGCATAGCAAACTTTGAAGCTGAATAGGCCGTTCTTGCAGGCAAACCTTTGTAGCCTGCAATAGAAGAAACTCCAACAACAGAACCTTTTGATTTTAAAATATGAGGTAAGGCATATTTAGTGCAAAATACAGTCCCAAAAAAGTTAACATCCATAACTTTTTTCATCACTGACAAATCCATATCTTCTAGAGTTGCTCGCATAGAAATACCAGCATTATTAATAAGAACATCAATTCCTTTAAACTTACTAATGGTTTCTGAAATTAGATGTTGGCAATCTTCTTCGATACTAACATCTGCTTGAACTGTAAGGACTTCATAACCAGCTGACATCATTTCCTCGCCAATAACATTTAGTTTGTCATTACTTCTAGCGGCTAAAACGACCTTACTACCATTCTTGGCAAAATGCCAGGCACAAGCCTTTCCAATTCCAGAAGATGCACCACTAATGACAACAACTTTGTTTTTCATTTAAATTTCAGCTTAATTTGCCTTTACAAATAAACGGAATTTAAATGACAATAATAGAAGTAAAAACATCTGCTCATATAAAAGCTTTTCATCAAATTCCTTTTGAGATTTATAAAAACGATTCCAACTGGATACCTCATATCAAACAGGATGTAGAAAAGGTTTTCACTAATAAGGAAAACAAATTTTTTAGACATGGTGAGGCTGTTAGGTGGATTTTGAAAAATGACGACAATGTTTACATTGGTCGTATTGCGGCTTTTATTAATAGAAAAAAAGCATTTTCGGAAAAACAACCCACAGGAGGCGTAGGCTTTTTTGAATGTAATGATGACCTTGAAGCCTCTAATCTATTGTTTGACACCTCCAAAAAGTGGCTTGAGGATAGAGAAATGGAAGCTATGGATGGACCTATAAATTTTGGTGAAAGAGATAGATATTGGGGACTATTAGTTGAAGGCTTTGAAAATAGACCCATTTATGCCAATCCTTATCAGCCACCCTATTATCAAAAGTTATTTGAAGATTACGGCTTTTTAACCTACTTCGAACAATTCATGTATTGTAGAAATATCAGTGATGATATTTCAAATAAATACAAAGAACGATCTGCTAGAATTTTACAAGATAAAGGATATACCTTTAGACATCTAGAAACTAAGAAGATGTTCGATTATGCCGAAGATTTTAGAACCGTTTATAACAAAGCTTGGAAAACACATATTAACTTTAAAGGAATGCCTGCTTCTCAAGCTCGTTCTATAATGCGTAAGATGAAACCCATTATGGATGAAAAACTCATTTGGTTTGCCTATTATAATAATGAACCAATAGCTTTTTTCATTGCATTGCCTGAGATAAATCAAATTTTCCAGCACATCAATGGTAACTTAAATTGGCTAGGAAAACTGAAATTTTTATATCATAAGTGGAAAGGAAGTTGTAACAATGTATTTGGCATTGCATTTGGTGTAGCACCTGACTTTCAAAAGAAAGGTTTAGAAGGTGCAATAATTATGGCTGTTAAAAATCAGTTCGAGAATGAAAGTAAGCAGTACAAACAGCTGATCATCACATGGATTGGTGATTTTAACCCTAAAATGATGAAGATTGTTCATAATTTAGGTACAGAAAAATATATGACGCTAAGAACCTATAGAAAACTATTCGATGAAAACGCTGATTTTGAGCGTTGTAAGACAATTTAAAAAGTAGTAAAAATTTAATTTTATTTTCTTGCTGATTGAAATAATGCAATTATATTTGCACACTCAAAAATTAAAACTGACCTGGTAGCTCAGTTGGTAGAGCATCTCCCTTTTAAGGAGAGGGTCCTGGGTTCGAGCCCCAGCCAGGTCACAAAACCCGTTCATTCGGGTTTTTTTATATCCAGCCCAGGTGGTGGAATTGGTAGACACGCAGTCTTGAGGGGGCTGTGCTCTTATGAGCGTATGGGTTCAACTCCCATTCTGGGCACAATAACACAAAAAAATAGCCGAGTAGATACTCGGCTATTTTTCATATTAATTAAATATTACTCCATAACTAATCGAACCCTCTTATTTTTTTATCTCCAATAAATTGTAAAAAATTGTATCAGATGTTATTTTAACCAGTTCAGTGGTGTCGCTATTTGGCCACTTCCCCAAATAATCTTGAGATTGTGAAAACGCAATAAATAGCAATATAAGAATTGTAAGTTAGAATAATTTTTTTATGACGATTTTTAGGCTTAATATTATGATACAAATTTAATTTTTATTTTTTAAAAATCCTTTAAATCAATGTTTACTTATTAAGCCTTTAAATAAATTTGAAAAAAAATTTATGAGAAACTTATACTTTATATAATAATTGTATAATATTGAATTTTAATGTTTTATAATTATATTTTGACATTTTGTCAGTATTGATTTTATTGAATTATAAGACCATTTCAAGCACTTAGCTAATAAAGAATTTTGTAACTTTGGTTTATGAGAATTGATATACTAACGATACATCCCAAACTATTAAAGAGCCCTTTCGAGCACTCAATTTTGCAACGAGCTATTGATAAAAAAATAGTTGAAATAAGGCTTCACGACATACGCACCTACTCGACCGACAAACACAAAAAAGTGGATGATTATCAATTTGGAGGAGGTGCAGGAATGGTTATATGCATACAACCCATAGCTGACTGCATTGAACAGCTAAAATCAGAACGAAACTACGATGCGGTTGTATATATGACACCTGACGGCGAGCGATTAGACCAATCCATATCCAACCACTATTCTACTTTTGAAAACATTATTATACTCTGTGGACATTACAAGGGTGTTGACCAACGAATTAGAGACCACTACATAACACACGAATTATCCATAGGTGATTTTGTACTAACTGGTGGCGAATTAGCTGCCGCTCTGTTTTGCGATAGCATTATCAGACTTATTCCTGGTGTAATTTCTGACGAAACATCTGCACTAACAGACTCTTTTCAAGATAATTTACTAGCCCCTCCTGTCTATACACGACCTGCAGAATACAACAATTGGAAAGTTCCAGAAATATTATTGTCAGGCAACTTTCCTAAGATAGAAGAATGGAGACACGAACAAGCCATAGAAAGAACTAAAAAAAGAAGACCTGACTTATTAGATTCTTAAGTATTTTTTCTTTTGATTCTTGAGCTTTATTTAAAATTATATTGTAATATTGCAATCCTTTTCAAGGCAAAAACATAACATTACTACAATGGAACAGATTAACTACGTAGAAAACGAATTATTAAAAGGCAATGACCTTCCTTCATTCAGCGCTGGTGATACAGTAACTGTACACTACAAAATTAAAGAAGGTGGTAAAGAAAGAACACAGCTTTTTAAGGGTGTAGTAATACAGAGAAAAGGAAAAAGCACAACAGAAACATTTACGGTTCGTAAAATTTCAAGTGGTATTGGTGTAGAAAGAATATTCCCAGTATTATCACCTGCAGTTGAGAAAATTGAAGTTAATAAAGAAGGTTCTGTAAGAAGAGCTCGTATTTATTACCTAAGAGGATTAACAGGTAAAAAAGCTAGAATTAAAGAAAAGAGAAGATAATTTCTCGACATTCAAAATATTAAACCTGCACAATTGTGCAGGTTTTTTTGTGTCTATTTTTCAGTAATATAGAACTCTGTTCTACGATTAGTTGCCTTACCTTCTTGTGTATCATTTGCAACCAAAGGTTTTGACTCTCCAAAACCTTTATGAGATAGTCGATTAGCATCAACACCTATTGATTTCAGATAATCATGAACTTCTTGGGCTCTTTTTGCAGAAAGCTCTAGGTTAGAAGTGTTATCTCCAACATCATCAGTATGACCATGAATTGCGACACTAACGTTTGGATTCAAGTCCATGAACTCCGTAAAACTACTAAGAACATTTTTTGCTTGTTGATTTAATTCGAAAGCATCTGTATTAAAATAGATATTATTTATGCGAAAGGATTTACCTTCTTCAATAGCCTGCATTTCAAAATCTAAGTCGGCTGGCCTATGAAAACAACTATCGTCAGAAGAAATATACTGAGAATTAAAAGCATAATCTTTACTCTTAACTGTAACCATTACATCTTCATATTCTTGGATATTGACTACGCCTACGTATTGACCACTCTCTTGATTAACGTCAATACGAGTAACTTTCTTTGAGTTCATTGTCTTAACCTCAACAACAGCATCAAACAATATTTCTCCTTGTTCAGCTTTAACATCTCCTTTTATAAAGAGTACTTTTTCGGGTCTTGCGGCTCTATGTAATGGAAATTCATATAAATCCCAACCTCCAACACCAGACAGCTTATTTGACGAGAAAAAAGCTGTTTTACCATCGGTACTTACAAAAAATGCTAAATCATCGTTTTCACTATTTATGGGATAGCCAATATTTACTGGATTTGCCCAATTACCTGTAGAATCTTTTTTACAATAGAATATATCAAGTCCTCCCAATCCTAAGTGCGTATCAGAAGAAAAATACAAGGTTTCACTATCTGGATGTAAAAAAGGTGATTTTTCATTGCCTTCTGTATTAACATTTAGGGATATTAAGTTACCCCAATTACCATTTTCATCTCTGTTGACACTATACAAATCCGAACCACCTAGCCCTCCTTCTCTTATACTACTAAAAATAAGCGTATTTCCATCGGAAGAAATAGTAGGTTGGGACTCCCAACTATCGCCTTTATTAATAGGGTATTTTAATCGCTCTAACTCCGACCAATCTTCGAATTTTTTCTTTGTATAATAAATGTCACAATTTTTATAGCCATTTTCATTGGCACAAATAGTAAAAAATAACTCTCTATTATCAACGGTCAAACTAGGCGCTCCATGTGAATCCATTGGTCGCATATTGAAGGGATATGACATTTTTTTACCCTTATCGAATTTTCCATCCTTCTTTGCAGAAACTGTAAGCTCTTGTACTGTTTCAGATCGAAGCATACCTATTTTTTGTTTTTTACTTCTTCGTGTATAATAAGCAAACTCATTGTCTGGCGATAATGCTGAGAGATATTCGTCATTTGCTGTACTAACTCCTTTGACAGTTTTTGGAGCAAAAGGCACAGGGTTTGAGTACATTTCGTCGTAAAACTCGGCGGTTTTAATTTTCTGTCTGGCCATAGCCTTATTTTCTTCAGGTAAAGAAATGAACTCTAAATAGCTATTTAAATATTTTTTGGCTTGTTTGAAGGACTTATCTTCCATCTCTGCATTTGCCAAAAACCAATATACTAAGGGTGAATGCATAGGACATACCTCAATAGTTTTTTGATAGTAAAACTTCGCATTATACATATCCTTTTTAAGCTCATATATCCTACCCATTAAAAAATAGGCATTAGGGTAGTTGGATTGAATTTCTAAAGCTTTCTTAATATTATGAATAGATTCTGAATAGCGGAGACCATCAGCTAATCGTTTGGCCTTGTTATAATGCTTTTTTGCAGTCGCATCAACATCAAGATTACAATTATCTTGAGCTAATAGAGTAAAATTGAAACACAAAAATATATAAAGTAGTACTCTCATTAGCTCATTAATTCTTTATCTGTTACATCTTTTAATTGCCCTTCAGTAGCCGCAACTACAGTAGCTACAGTAGCATCGCCAGTAACATTTACCACCGTTCGTAGCATATCTAATAACCTGTCAACAGCAAAAATAAGTGCTATACCCTCGGGATCAATACCAATAGAACTTAGCACTATTACTAGCATAACCATTCCAGCGCCAGGAACTGCCGCTGCACCAATAGAGGCTAAAGTAGAGGTTAAAACTATAGTGAGTTGTTGGCTTAAATCTAAATCATACCCAAAGGCTTGTGCAATAAATACAGCCGCTACAGCTTGATACAAAGAAGTTCCGTCCATATTTATAGTAGCTCCTAATGGCAAAACAAAAGAAGACACCTCTTCGGAGACACCGAGATGGTCTTCACATCTTTCCATAGTAACAGGTAAAGTTGCTGCACTTGAGCTAGTAGAAAATGCTAACATCTGTGCAGGAGCAATACCCTTGAAAAAATCAAAATATTTAAGCTTAGTAAAGGATTTTAAAATAAGAGGATAAACGACCATTATCATAAGAAGAAGTCCAACAACAACACTTAAGGAATAAATACCTAAAGCTTGGAAAAGCTCGGCAGAACCTCCGAAATCAACAACTAAGCCTCCTAGCAATGCAAATACACCATAGGGAGCAGTTAACATTATTAAATCCACTATTTGTAAAATAATATCATTAACACCATCAAAGAAACCTTGGACAACAGAAGTCTTTTCTTTGGGAAGCATTACCATAGCAATACCAAATAAAATAGCAAAGAAAATGACTTGAAGCATATTCTTATTATTGCCTGTTGCTTGAATAAAATTGCTAGGTACTATATCAACAATAAATTGTAGAGGACCATCTTCTTTGACATCTTTAGCAAATGCTATTTTGCTAGCAGCATTTGAAGCATATTGTTCTTTCAGCTCCATTCTTTTTTCTTCAGAAAAGGATGTGCCAGGTTGAATAATGTTAACCAATAATAAACCAAAAGTCACCGCCACTAAAGTTGTAAAAAGGTATATCCCAATGGTTTTACCTCCTATTCTAGAAAGTTTTGAAATATCACTCAAGCTGCTAACCCCTTTTATAAGCGAAGCAAATACTAATGGAACGGCTATTAGTTTTAATAAATTAATGAAGATTTTACCCCATGGCTTTATCCAGTCGTTGGTGAAATCTAACCAACCCATTTTACTTGCTAAAAGACCGTAAAGTACTCCCAGAACCATTCCTATAATTATCTTCCAATGTAAAGCGAGGTTTCTCATCTTTAAAGTTTTGAATTTTTATTGAGTAAATACATGTCGGCGAGAACCAATGCTGTCATAGCCTCAACAACAGGGACTGCTCTAGGTAATACACAGGAGTCATGACGACCTTTTCCCTCCAAGATAAGCTCTTGTCCACTTGCATCAATACTTTTTTGCTCTTTCATCAAAGTAGAAACTGGTTTAAAAGCCACTCTAAAATAGATGTCCATACCATTGCTTATACCTCCTTGTATTCCGCCAGAAAGATTGCTTTGAGTTGAACCATCAGAATTAAAAATATCATTGTGCTGACTGCCCCTCATTTCAGTAGAACAAAAACCACTACCAAACTCTATTCCTTTGACAGCATTAATGGATAAAAGTGCTTTTCCTAAACTAGAGTGTAGCTTATCAAAAATCGGTTCGCCCAATCCCTGAGGAACATTTTGAACTACTCCAGTAATAATACCACCAATGGTATCGCCATCATTTTTAACTTCCTCTATCAAGGCCATCATTTTATCTGCCGTAACTGAATCAGGGCAACGCACACTATTACTTTCAATTTGTGAGAAATCCAATTCTTGATAAGGTTTATCAATAGAAATTGCCCCTACTGAAGAAACAAAAGCATTAATATTTACATCTGATAGTAATTGCTTAGCAATTGCACCAGCAACCACCCAATTGGCAGTTTCTCTAGCCGAAGAACGACCGCCACCTCGATAATCTCTAAAACCATATTTCTTGGTATAACTAAAGTCGGAATGAGACGGCCTAAAAGTGTCCTTCAAATGACTGTAGTCTTGAGAATTAGAATCTTTATTTGGAATAGAAAATCCTATAGGTGCTCCTGTTGTTTTACCTTCAAAAATTCCAGAATGAAACTGAACAATATCACTTTCTTTTCTCTGAGTAGTAATGCAAGATTGGCCAGGCTTTCTTCTATCCAATTCGGATTGGATACGTTCTAAATGTAATGATAATCCAGCTGGACAACCGTCAATTATTCCACCTATAGCAGCACCATGAGATTCTCCAAATGTAGTTAAACGAAACAGCTTTCCTATTGAATTCATACCCCACAAATATAAGCAAATATCAAGGAGCATTTAATGAGCTATTTTTTCTATTTTCGCTAAGATTTAATCATTCTAATGAAAACAGTAATAAAAAACATTTCTAAGCTCGTTCAAGTTGAACACCAAATCAGAAAGTGGGTCAGCGGCTCTGAAATGAGTAAAATTAACACCATAAAAGACGGATTCATAGAGATTCAAGACGGAATTATTACTGCTTTTGGCAGTATGGATCAATGGACAGGTATTGACGACTGGAACAATACCGAAATTATTGATGCTAACGGAGGAATGGTATTCCCTTCCTATTGTGATAGCCATACGCATTTAGTTTTTGCAGGAAATAGAGAGAACGAATGGGAGCAGCGAATAAAAGGAGCTAGTTATGAAGATATTGCAAAAAATGGTGGCGGTATTTTGAACTCCGCCAAAAAGCTACAGGAAACTTCTGAAGACGAACTACTAGAAAAAGCGTTACAACGTGCCAAGGAAGTTATGAAAATGGGTACTGGTGCTATCGAAATTAAAAGTGGTTATGGACTAACAAAAGAAGCTGAACTTAAGATGCTTAGAGTAATAAAGAGATTAAAAAAGCTATCTCCATTAACTATTAAAGCCACATTCCTAGGGGCACACGCTATCCCTCAAGAATACAAGACCAATAAGTCGGCTTATTTAGACCTAATCATTAATGAAATGCTACCTCAAATTGCACAAGAGCAACTAGCAGAATACATCGATATATTTTGTGAAGAAGGTTATTTTTCTGTAGAAGACACAGAAAGACTTCTTGAAGCTGCCCAATCCTATGATTTAATACCCAAAACTCACGTCAATCAGTTCACAATACTAGGCGGCGTAAAGGCAAGCGTCAAATACAAAGCCTTGTCTGTTGACCACTTAGAAATAATGAATAACGAGGATATAGAGGCATTAAAAGGCAGTGAGTGTATGCCAACTTTATTACCATCATGTTCGTTCTTTTTAGGCATACCCTACGGACCTGCCAAGAAATTAATGGAAAATGATTTGCCCGTAGCTCTAGCTACTGACTACAACCCCGGCTCTAGTCCAAGTGGAAATATGAATTTCGTGGCTTCACTAGGCTGTATTAGAATGGGAATGACTCCAGAAGAAGTCATTAATGCCACTACAATTAATACTGCTTACGCTATGGGACTGAGTCAAAAACTAGGAAGTATTGCTGTTGGTAAGAAAGCCAATTTATTCATCACAAAACCTATAACATCTTATGCTTTTATTCCCTATTCTTTTGGGCATCAGTATATCGATAAAATAATCATTAACGGAAAAGTACAATCTTAAAACAATGAAAAGACAACTCATAGAATGTGTCCCAAATATCTCGGAAGGTAGAGATGCCAAAAAAATTCAAGAAATCGCTAATGTAGTAGAAACTGTTGAAGGCGTAAAACTACTAAATGTTGACCCTGGAAAAGCTACTAACAGAACCGTAATAACCTTTGTAGGAGAACCTCAGCAAGTCATTGACGCTGCTTTTTTATTGATACAAAAGGCACAAAACCTCATTGATATGAACAAACATAGTGGAGAACACCCCAGAATGGGTGCTACCGATGTTTGCCCTTTAGTCCCTATAGCTGACATCTCTATGGAAGAAACTACACAGTGGGCTCACAAACTTGGTGAAAGAGTTGGCAAAGAACTGAACATACCTATTTACTGTTATGAAAGTGCCGCTAAAGAAGAAAAAAGAAAAAATTTAGCCAATTGCCGTTCAGGAGAATACGAAGGCTTAAAGCAAAAATTGGTTGACCCTAGTTGGAAACCTGACTTTGGTCCTGCCGAATTCAACGACTCTGTTTCTAAATCTGGAGCAACTGCTATTTCAGCAAGGGACTTCTTAGTCGCTTATAACATCAATCTCAATACCACCTCTACTAGACGTGCAAATGCTGTAGCTTTTGACATTAGAGAAGCTGGAAGACTAAAAAGAGAAGGAGATTCTTTAGCAGGAAAAATATTGAAAGATGAAAATGGGGAGCCATTACGACAGCCTGGATTGTTTAAGCACGTCAAAGGTATCGGTTGGTATATTGAAGAATATGGCGTAGCACAAATTTCCTACAACCTAACCAACATTAATATATCTCCACTTTATGAAGTTTTTGATAAAACATGCGAACGTGCTCAAGCTAGAGGTCTACGTGTTACTGGCTCAGAATTAGTTGGGCTAGTTCCTAAAAAAGTACTTATTGACGCTGGAGTTCATTTTTTAAAAAAGCAAGAACGTTCTATCGGTATTTCAGAGCAAGAAATCATGAAAATTGCAGTTAAAACACTTGGTCTAGATGAGTTATCGCCCTTTATTCTAGAAGAAAGGGTTATAGAATATATGCTCGATGATAACAATACTAAGCTTTTGATTGACATGAATCTTAGTGAATTTGCTAATGAAACTTCTAGTGAAAGCCCTGCCCCTGGCGGAGGCTCTATTTCTGCTTATTGCGGGGCTATGGGTGCTGCTCTAGGTACTATGGTTGCCAACCTTTCCGCTCATAAAAGAGGTTGGGACGATAAATGGGAAGAATTTTCGAATTGGGCAGAAAAAGGAATTGCTTTTCAAAACGAACTATTGAGATTAGTAGATGAAGACACCAACGCCTTCAACAAAATAATGGAAGCTTTTCGTTTACCAAAAGATAGTGAAGAAGAAAAGGCACTTAGAAATGATGCTATTCAACAGGCCACTAAATTTGCTATAACTACTCCATATAAAGTTATGCAAACTGCCTACGATTCTATGCAAGTGATGAAAGCTATGGCTGAATTTGGAAACCCCAACTCAGTGACAGACGCAGCCGTTGGCGCTTTGTCTGCCAGAACTGCCGTTAGAGGTGCATTTCTAAATGTAAAAATTAACTGTGGAGATTGTCAAGACAAAGACTTTGTGAACGACATTCTTGTTAAAGGACAAAGTCTAGTGGATAAAGCGACTGACTTAGAAAAAGAAATAATGACTATTACAGAAAATAAAATTTAAAATGTAGTTTATACGACCTTATTGTTAAATTAAAGCTATGTATAAGATTATATTATTACTATCCATTTTTTTACAATAACCTCAGTGCTTTTGACAGCTTTCAGTAATTTAGAAATTCATAACTATATTAGTTTGAAGAGGAGCCATTTTTTTCTTTTACTTTGAATAATAAACAGTAATGCTAGTAGTGAAAGATTGACAATTGGTAACTGTTTAAAAAAAAGATAATCGGAAAGTAATATTGCTAGAATTAATGGAAAAATTAAACGAAATAGAGGCAGAGAATTCCAGTATTGCATGGCTTAAATTTGTAAGCCTAAAGTAATAAAACTAATGCAAAGAGTTAATAGCGTCAGCAGCTCTTTTAGAAGCCCCTACATCGCCAAGAAGACGTGTCAAACTATCATAATCAGATAGAATTTGTGTTTTGTTCTTCTTATTCAAAATACGATTCAACTCATTGACTAAGTTATCAGCATTGAAATCATCTTGTATCAATTCCTTTACCACTTCTTTATCACAAATAAGATTGACAAGGGCAATATATTTTACCTTGACAACTAACTTAGCAAGGAAGTAAGAAATTGAAGAAGTCTTATAACATACAACCTGAGGAACTTTAAGAATTGCAGCCTCTAAAGTAGCTGTTCCAGATGTAACGATAGCAGCTTTACACTCTTTCAACAAGGCGTGAGTCTGATTAGACAATACTGGCATATACGAATCCTGTGTTATGGAACGGTAATAATCTTGAGAAATGGAAGGAGCTCCAGCAATAATAAATTGATAATTTTCAAAAGACTTGGCAACCTCCATCATAATGGGAAGTGAAGTAGCTATTTCTTGTTTTCTACTACCCGGCAAAATAGCTATGATAGGCTTTTCAGATTCTATATTCCTACTATCCAAATCCTTGAAAGCATCAAGTAAAGGGTGACCAACATAACTAACATCTATGCCATGTATAGCAAAAAATGAACGTTCAAAGGGTAAAATAGGTAATAGTAAATCTACATCTCTTTTTAGCTTTTTAACTCTAGATTCTTTCCATGCCCAGACCTGAGGTGTAATGTAATACACCACCTTAATATTGTGCTTCTTTGCAAATGTCGCCATTCGCATATTAAAACCTGGATAATCCACCAAAACCAAAACGTCAGGCTTATATTCAAGGAGTTCTTTTTTAGCTTGTTTAAAATTCTTTCTAATAGTAGATAAATTCATCAACACCTCCCAAAAACCCATAAATGCCATCTCTTGGTAATGCTTTGTTAATTCAAGTCCTTCTTTTTGCATTCGTTCGCCACCAAAACCTTGAAATGTGGCATCAGTATTTAATGCTGACAGCTCTTTTATCAGGTTAGCAGCATGTAAGTCACCAGAAGCCTCTCCTACTATGAAGTAGTAACGTTTCAAAATAAGAACTTATTAATCATCACAAACAGAGCTAAAAAAATGGTAACCATAAGAATCCCTTTAGCTGATTTTTCTCTATTGGCTCTCATAAAAATAAGAAAAGGGATTAGGTTTATGAATGTACATAAACTCAACACATGAGTATGTACGTCCATAGCTTTTAACTGATAATATAAGGCTAACATATCACCCTCCATAACTATGTTAGAATAAACTAAAAAAGCAAGAGCAGGAAGTATTAAGCCTAATACGGCGCCTTTTATAAATAAAGAAATATTTATCATAAACCCCATGAATTTAGTTCAGAAATACAATCATAAGCAGTTATATCGTATTGTACTGGCACAATAGAAACGTAGCCGTTGGCTAAAGCCCACTCGTCTGTGTCATTGCCTTTGTCAAAATTTTGAAAACTTCCAGTTAACCAAAAATAGGTTCGTCCAGTGGGATCTTTTCTTTTGTCAAAATCTTCAACCCAATTGGCGTCAGCTTGTCTGCAGATTTTATAGCCCTTGATATCAGAATACGATAATTTAGGAATATTGACATTTAAACATCTCCCCTTAGGTAATCCTTCTTTCAAGACCTTTTCAACTATAGTTTTAACAACTCTTTTAGATGCGCTAAAGTCGGCGTCATGAGAATAATCTAACAAGGAAAAACCTATTGAAGGAATACCCTCCAAAGCTCCTTCTACAGCAGCGGACATTGTACCAGAATAAATCACATTTATTGAAGAATTGGAGCCGTGATTTATACCTGAAACACACAAATCTGGTTTTCGTTCTAAAATAGTACTCACAGCTAATTTGACACAATCAACAGGAGTACCCGAGCACTCATATTCAATTTGTGGACCATCATCGATATGAATCTGATCACATCTTAAAGTAGAATTTAATGTTATAGCATGACCCATACCAGATTGTGGGCCATCAGGAGCAACAACGACAACATCGCCAATTTCACGCACCACATCTATCAACGCTCGAATTCCTGGAGCAGAAATACCATCATCATTTGACACTAATATTAAAGGTCTATCCATTTTAAAAAGTTTATACCACAAATTTACCAAAAGAAAGTGAAGAACATATACTTTTGCAACTCTATGTCAAAAGTAAAGATAGCTAACCGAAAATACAGTTCAAAATTACTCAGAAAGGTGATGAATTTTTTTCCACCTCTATTAGTTAACCGTATTAAAATAGTCGAAAATGACTCAGACTTCATGAATCTAAAAGTGGAGGTCAAATATTCTTGGCTGAATAAAAATCTACAAAAATCTATTTTCGGCGGTACTATATTTAGCGCTATAGATCCTTACTATGCAGTTATGTACTGGCAAATATTTAGCACAAAAGGCATACCAATGGAAGTTTGGATAAAAAAAGTGGAAATCAGATACCGTAAAGCTGCTACGTCAAATCTTAAAATAGCATTTAGTCTTACAGAAAATGATATAAAAAATGCTATTGCTAGCTTAAAATCTGATGTCAAATACGAAGTATGGCACGATGTAAATGCTATTGATGAAAGTCAGGAAGTATGCACAGAAGCTAGAGTATTAGTTCATATTAGAAATACTAAAAAACACGATTTAAATATTTTTTAAAAAAAAGTAAATGTCGTTTTAAAAATTAAAAAGTTTATATATCTTTGTTGTTCCCATTAGGGAGAGGGAAGTAAGTTTTTTCATGGCTTTAAGGGGCTACCTGAGTAGAAATACTCGGGTAGCTTTTTTTATGCCTGTAGGTTTCAAAAAATGATTACCTTGCTCAAAAAACAAGTACACTATGAAATCAATGACTTTATTATTTGGACTATTATTTAGTATTACAACTTTTGCTCAATCAGATGCTATACTTGGCAATTGGTATAACCAAGAAAAAGATGCGGTAATAAAAATTATAAAAACTGAGAAAAATACTTTTCAAGGCCAAATTGTATGGATGCTTAATCCTAATGACGAAAATGGTAATCCCAAAATTGACAATTTAAATCCTGACGAATCATTACAATCAAGACCAAGAATGGGAATGGTAATGATGTACGATTTTTCTCATGATGAAGATAATGTATGGAATGATGGTGAAATATATGACCCTAAAAGTGGTAATACTTACAGTGGTACAATTACCTTAACTTCTGAAAACAATCTTGACTTAAGAGGTTATGTTGGTCTTCCTATCTTTGGAAGAACAAGTAACTGGACAAGAAAAACAGACTAATTTCAATCTGTTTCTTACTCTCTAATAACTTATCTTTGCGCCAAAATAAAATCGGATGCTAAATACAATAGAAGAAGCTATTGAAGACATCAAAGCAGGTAAAATTGTTATTGTTGTCGATGATGAAGAAAGAGAGAATGAAGGTGACTTTTTAGCTGCTGCTGACAAAGTCACTCCTGAAATGATAAACTTTATGGCTACGCATGGTCGTGGTCTTATTTGCGCACCATTAATTGAAGACCGATGTGAAGAATTGGAACTTGAGTTAATGGTGGGGAAAAATACAGCCGAATACGAAACCCCTTTCACAGTATCAGTAGACCTTGTTGGTCACGGATGTACTACGGGCATCTCTGCTAGTGACAGAGCAAAGACTATTAAAGCTTTAGTAAACCCTAACACTAGAGCCAGTGAATTAGGTAAACCCGGACATATTTTTCCATTAAAAGCTAGAAAAGGTGGTGTTCTTAGAAGAGCAGGACATACCGAAGCTGCTATAGATTTAGCTCGCTTAGCGGGACTTTATCCAGCTGGTGTTATCGTTGAAATAATGAATGAAGACGGTTCTATGGCAAGAATGCCTGAACTTAAAGTCATTGCTAAAAAACATCAACTTAAAATAGTTACCATTAAGGATTTAATTGCTTTTAGAATAAAAAATGAAAGCCTTATTGAAAAACAAATAGATGTTGACTTGCCTACTGAAATGGGAAATTTCAAACTACACGCCTTTCGTCAAATCACTAACGACCAAACCCATTTGGCTTTAGTAAAAGGAAAATGGGAAAAAGATGAGCCTATACTCGTCAGAGTTCACTCATCATGTATTACTGGCGATATTTTTGGTTCTTGCCGTTGCGATTGTGGCCCTCAACTAGAAGCCGCTATGCAAATGGTGGAAAAAGAAGGCAAAGGAGTAATTGTATACATGAATCAAGAAGGTAGAGGTATTGGCTTGTTTAATAAACTCAAAGCTTACAAGCTACAAGAACAAGGCAGAGATACTGTAGAGGCAAATGAAGATTTAGGATTTAAAGCCGATTATAGAGATTATGGTGTTGGTGCTCAAATCCTACGCTCATTAGATGTCCACAAAATAAAGCTCATGAGTAATAATCCTAAGAAAAGATCCGGACTCATTGGCTATGGCCTTGAAATAGTAGAAAATATTGCTATTGAAATAGACTCCAATGAACACAATGAGTTTTACCTCAAAACAAAGCGAGATAAATTAGGACATCGATTGTCTAAATTAGATGATGAGTAAACCCATTATTTTACTAGCAATAGAATCTTCTTGTGATGATACCAGCGCAGCTATCATTCAAGATGGAAAAATTTTATCTAATATCATAGGTAGTCAAAAAATTCACCAACAATATGGTGGTGTAGTACCAGAATTGGCATCTAGAGCCCATCAGCAAAACATAATTCCTGTCGTTCACCAAGCTATTAAAGAAGCAGAAATTAACAAAAATCAAATATCGGCAGTAGCATTTACTAGAGGACCTGGACTACTAGGCTCACTTTTGGTCGGTGTATCTTTTGCTAAATCCTTTGCCTTAGCTTTGGGTATTCCGATTATTGACGTTAACCATATGCAAGGGCACATTTTAGCTCATTTCATTAAAGAAAAAGATGGTAGTGGCAACCCGCCGAACTTTCCGTTCTTATGCCTTACTGTGTCTGGTGGACATACTCAAATAGTAAGAGTTAAGGACTACCTTAATTTTGAACTAATAGGGGAAACCATAGACGATGCTGCCGGCGAGGCTTTCGACAAATCTGCAAAACTTTTAGGACTGCCCTACCCTGGCGGACCACTAATTGATAATTACGCTAAAGATGGAAATCCAAATGCTTTTACTTTTGGAATACCCAAAGTCGATGGGCTTAACTTTAGCTTTAGTGGATTGAAAACAAGCATACTCTATTTCATTCAAAAGAAAACTAAAGAGAATCCTCAATTCATTGAAGAAAACTTAGCGGATATTTGTGCCTCTATTCAGCACAGCATCATCAATATTTTGATGAAAAAAATAGAAAAAGCCGCGAAAGAAACTCAAATCCATGACATAGCAATTGCTGGTGGAGTATCAGCCAACTCTGGATTAAGAATGCGATTAATAGAAATGGAACAATCACACCAATGGAAAACATACATTCCACCATTTTCGTACTGCACAGATAACGCAGCTATGATAGCTATTACGGGCTATTACAAGTATCTCAACAAAGAGTTTTGTAATCAAGAGATTACTGCCAAAGCAAGACTCAACATATAGCCAAATTAAATTTTGGATAAATAAGAATCATACTAGATTAAAAAATCGTTATATTAGACATTGAACATCTAATATTTGAAGTAGATTGCTTTCATACTAGGTATTTCTATTTTACATTTGTATTAGATAACTTTTACCAAACAAGTTTTTTATGAAGCAATTAATATTTCTATTGGGGTTTGAATAACAAGTTTTAAAATTGTTAATTGTCGAATAATAACCGTAAATTGTCGATTCTTAACCATATGATGTTTAAACAACACAACATTTTATTAAAATGCATTATTTTAGTTTGTTTTTTGTTTCAAACATACAAGTCTAATGTGCTTGCTCAAACTGATGATGTTTTTACAATCTACCTAGTCAGACATTCTGAAAAAGATTATTCTTCTGAAAATGCATCAGATTTACACCTTTCTACTTGTGGTGAACAAAGATCACAAGATCTTAGTAATTTTTTAAATGACATACATCTTGATGCCGTTTACTGCACTGACTACACTAGGACAAGAAATACAGCTTTACCAACTGCTATTGCAAAAGATATTGATATCACATTATATGACACTCAAAATCTAAATTCATTTTCAAAACATCTTTTGGCAAATAAACAAGATGCCTTAGTGGTAGGGCATAGTTACTCAACAGGCGTATTAGCAGGACTACTCACCAATGAAACTATTGGCGATATTGATTTAGATATTTATAATCGAATTTATCAGGTTGTAATTTGTGGCGAGTCACGGAAACTTAATTTATTTAACTCATCTTTTGAATGCATTGAGTTAAAATAATTTAGAATTTAACTAACCTATTATGACAAGACAATTTATACTAACACACTTAATTATACTTTTTCTATATAATTTTTCTTCAGCTCAAGTAGTTGTGCCAATTACAAACTACTCTGTAAATAACAGTGGTCAAGCACTTCTTTCAATAGAGGCTCAGGAAGAGAAATATTATGTCCTAACATCTCAGCATAGCCCTACATTTGAATGGGCTACCTCAGTGAATATAGGTGTGAACGGAACAATGATTATTTCTGATCCAGGTGGCTCTTATCCTATTGAAAATTATACCATTACCGAATATGATATTGCTAATCCCGGTGATATCGATGGAGATGGAATTGATGATATGATAGAGTTAAATAATATGCCTACGGATGCACCCATAAATTTTGCTCAAGCCATTGATTTTGAAGATGGTGCCACCTCTATTCCTGATGCTGAAACTTTTATGCAATTAGCTACTGTCAATGATGTAGGTTGGGCTCCTTTTCTTGACGGACAACTGTATGTGAAATTTGGAATATTGGATAGAGACAGTCCAGAACCAAAGGTATATTTCATCAATAGTAACACCTACACTATTCATGGGTCATTTTTTGCTGGTATAGGCGCGTCAGTAACTGGAGATGACGGTTCAGGAGAGATTGTTTTTAATCCAAACAATGGAGTTAATGGCACATACTCTTTTAACTTCTCATTCGGAAATACCTTTGATTTTGAAGATGCTCAAAGGACATACGAATTATTAGTGGCCAATATGCCATTTCTTCAGAACAATATGAATCACTTTATTAGTGAAAACAACGAAAACTATTATTTAACAAATTATGCTGATGAATATGAAGGTTCAAGAATTAATGTTGTACTAGAATATGATGTTTTTGGAAACATCAATTATATTCCATTTAACGAAGCGGAAGGCTATGGTTACTTCAAACAAATGAATCTTGACGAAACTCCAGGCTCAAGAGATATCGTACTTTACGATGCTCTACCCAATTCTTTACCAAGAGTTGGTGGCATAATTACTTCAGTCATACAAACACCACTATCACATGTCAACTTAAGAGCAATACAAGATAATGTTCCTAACGCCTATATTCAAGACCCATTGTCTATTGACTCCATTGCTAACTTATTGAATAACTATGTCTATTATAAGGCAGAAAATGAAACCTTCAAATTTAGAGAGGCCACACTTGAGGAGGTTAATAATTGGTACGATGCCTTAAGACCTACTGAGCCTCAAATACCTGAGCGAGACCTTAGCATAACAGGAATAATGCCTCTAGATGACATAGAATTTGATATGTCAACCGCTTTTGGTGCAAAATGCTCAAATGTGGCTACAATGCGATCGTTTGGATTACCTGAAGGAACCATTCCCGATGGTTTTGGTATTCCATTTTACTTTTATGATGAATTTATGCAATACAATAACTTCTATCTGGAAGCTCAAGTCATGATAGATAATCCTGCTTTTCAAAACGATATTAATTTCCGAATAGATCGTTTAAAAATGTTCCGTGATGACATTAAAGATGCGCCAATGCCACAATGGATGATGGGTCAACTTCAAGCTATGCACGATAATTTTCCCGTAGGAACTAAAGTAAGATGTAGATCGAGTACTAATAATGAAGATTTACCAGGATTTAGTGGTGCTGGTTTATATACCTCAAAAACTCAACACCTAGATGAAGGACATATTTCGAAATCTATCAAACAAGTCTATGCCAGTATGTGGAACTTTAGAGCTTATGAAGAACGTGACTTCTATCGAGTAGATCATTATATGGCAGCTATGGGAGTATTGTGTCATCCCAATTTTGAAGAAGAAAAATCAAATGGTGTTGGAATTAGTATAGACCCTATTTATGAAACAGAAAACACCTTCTATTTAAACACACAACTTGGAGAGTCATTGATAACAAATCCAGACCCAAATTCTTTACCAGAGGAAATATTATTGTATGAAGATCCTGAAGAAGCAGCAGGCTATTTGGTACTACAACTATCTAACCTTGTTGATCAAGGACAACTAGTCATGGACCAAAGCTATCTCGATCAAATGAGGGATTACCTATCTGTTATCCATGATGAATTTGCCATTTTATACGATGTAGAAGGCATTGAAGGTTTTGGCATGGACATAGAATACAAGGTAACCGCTGACGATCAACTTGTCATTAAACAAGCAAGACCATGGGTGTCATTTTGGTCGGATATTAAAGCAGATAATGATTTAGAATTCACAGAGTTTACAAGTCCTACATCCGCTTCAGACTTAGGAAGTAATGAAATGATAAGTGCAATAGTTTCTAATACTGGGCTAAACCCTATGAGCGATTTTACCTTAACATTATTAGTAGATGATCAGGAGGTTGAAACTTTAACCATCACTGAAACTATTGAGCCATTTTCTAATGCAGAATTTCAATTCGAAACTCTACAAGATTTCTCAGAGGTTGGTGATTATAATATTAAAGGAATTGTAAGCGATACTGATGATGAATATGGAAATAATGATACCTTAAGGTATACGCTCAATAAGATTCATCAACTCGATGCAGGAGTAGCTATTGGTACTCTTAACCAAAAATGCAACAACGAAGTTGAAGCAACAATTATCGTAACTAATAATGGAGGAAATATTATTAATAGTGTTCAATTTGAAATCATTATAAATGGTGAAAGTGCAGGATATTTCAATGAGCAAGTTGATATTGCATCATTATCTGAAGAAAAAATATCTGTAATTGTTGATGGTGATTTTCAAACTAATGACAACGAGGTTGCTGTAAGTTTTATCTCCATAAATGGTCAGATAGATCAGGATTCATTTAATGACTATGCTTTTTCCATTTTAAATTTACAATCAACCTATGATTTTGTTACATTAATAATAAATGGTGATTCATACCCCTATGAAACATCGTGGGCAATTATTGACTTCAACGATAACATTATTGCTAGTGGAGAACTTGGTGGTGGAGTTGATGATATTGAAGAAGAAATTTGTTTAGACTATACCTCTTGCTACTCATTATTCGTATACGATTCCTATGGAGATGGAATTTTAGGTGATGGGGACTTCTCAGTTGTTAATTCTACAGGACAAACCATTGTATATAATGATGGAGACTTTGGTAGTCAGGCTATAGAAATAGTCTGCCCTGACGGATCTGCTTGTGCAATTAATGCAGATGTAGTCGTTACTCATTCTACAAACGATGATGGGATAATTTCAATTTGGACCTCATCATCAGAACAGTACAATTATAGTATAGATGGTGGCTTGAATTTTACAACAGAAAATACATTTTCAGGACTAACACCAGGCGAATACAATGTCTTTGTTCAAGATGAAAGTGGATTATGTACTTATGAAGAAACAGTATTTGTTGATGAATGTACTTTAACCGCTGTTGATATTTCAGCTACAAATGTCACTTCTGTTACCGTTGCAAATGGTTCTATAATTATTACTCCAACCTCTGGATTAAGCCCATATTTATACAGTGTTGATAATGGACAAAATTTCCAAGAAGACAACGAGTTCTATAACTTAGCAGTAGGAAATTATAACGTAGTAGTTCAAGATGCTTCTAGCGTTTGCGAATATGAAGTAAATGTTCCTGTTGAAGTTGAAGGAGGTACTGGAATAACAGAAAGTAGTATCGATTCAGGTGATATCATTATTTACCCTAATCCTGCCAAAGATCAGATATACATAGATCTTACTCCAAATTCTGATTGGTCGTCAGAAGAAATAATTATTGAATTGTATGACAATGCCGGAAGATTAGTAAGTGTTGCTACATCATTAAACAATAACAAAACTAAAACAATGATCTCTTTAAACGGATTAGAATCAGGAATTTATTACGTTAAATACCATAACAAAACATTTAACAATTATTTTAAAGTTGTTAAACTCTAAATTCATCTTAAAAAAGTTGAACCCTATCAAAAAAATAATTGGATTCCAATTATGTGAATCTAAGTGTCCTTATTTCGATTCTCATTAGAAAATTTCTGCAAAAAAATAGTATTCATTTCAAAAAAAATTGTATTGTTGTTTATCAAAATTAAAAATTATGAAAAAAATTAATAAATTATTTATATTACTGATTGTAACAGTTTTTATATCAAGTTGTGGTGTAGTTAGTAATAGTGGTAAATTTCATGAAAAAAATGTTTCAAATGAAAGCATATACACTGATATGCTACATGCAGACATGGTAATTAACGAAGAAGAAAAGATAACTGGTGATGCATCAGCAACATACTTCTTATTTTTTAGAATTTCTGGAGATAATCACTATGCAGATGTTAAAGGGGCAGGACTTGTGTCTCCATTTTCAAAAACTGCTGGTCCAAAGAGAGCAGCTCAATATAAAGCTCTGAATTCAGCTAAAGCTGATTTTATTGCCAAACCAAGTTATACAATTAAAAGAACAACATATCTTTTTGGTTTAATGACAAGGGTAGATGCCAATATAAGTGGTTATGCAGGAAATTATACTAACTTCAAATCTGTAGATTTATTTGAAAAAAATTTAGAGAATGCTGTTAATAAAAAATTAGTTGAAAAACTAAATTTAAACAAATAATCTTTAAAATAACGTCCGTCCCATTCGTGCATATTTAATTAAAAAAGAAACCCGCTCATTTGAGTGGGTTTCTTTTTGGTGGAGCTAAGCGTCCTTATTTCAAAATTTTTTAAGTATGGATTAAATTGATTTTAAATAGTATTTTCTTCTATTCATTTCTTTAAAATGAATAAAAATGAAAAATATATTAAAAATTAATACCCATCCCAATCACTTATTTTGGGGAATGGATCACATATTTCTCTATTGTAAAATCTTTGTTGATTCATTAGACCGCTAGACCACCAATGAGAACGCTTTCGTCTCTTTTTAGTTTTACACTTTACATTTCCAAAATATATGTTTAAACTTACTTCGTGGGTAGTGCCACTTGAAACAGGATCAAGTTCAGAAATATTAATATCCATACTGTAAGTTAAATATAATTTGTAAGGCAGACTTTTTGAATTAATATTAAAAACTGAATTTAAAATTATTGATTCTTGCATTAATTTTCTAGAAAATTCATCACCAATATTGTTTTTTAATTTTTTGAATCCTTGTCTATATCCAATGCCCAACATGAAAAATCTTCGCATTGAAATACCAAATCCACCTGATAAAGATGTGAATGACTCTTTATCATTTTTGAAACTTCCTTGATTTTCAAGCTTCATAAAAATATTTGTATAATCAAAAAAATCACCAATCAAATGACCTGTTTTGAACCTTTTGAAAGGCATTACTTTATTAAATAAATTTGCATGAAATGTAAACTTAGTAGGGTATCTTGCATTCTCATACAGACCATAAAAACTTTCTGTATTATTTCCAACTGGAAGATGATGAGCAGCAATACCAAATGTGTAATAATCATGACGCTTTAAGCTATTATTATATTTACCTGTAAAAATAAGACCAGCTGAAGGATAAATTCTAAAATAAGATTCATTAGGGCGTGTTGCTGAGGAATTATAGATATTTCCTAAAATGGGATCAAGCTCATCTGAAAAAACAAGTCTATCCCACTCTATTGATCTAGTAGCAAATGTTGTTTGAATTGCTCCTGAGATTGAATGAAAATTTGAGATTGGTATGTGTGCAGCTATTGGAAGTGATATGTCAGTTGACTCATATAATGCTTCACCCTCAGTATTTTGAAATACAATTAAACCAACACCTAAATTTTTTTGACAAACTCTCCAATCTAATGAAACTAAAGAACTTGTAAATCTTATTGGAATACTTGTCCATTGTGATCTATGGTGAATAATTGAATGTATTTCTGATCCTCCAAGAATCCCTGTATAAGCGGGATTAACATAAGGACTTTTTTGAAAAAATTGACTAAATGAAGGATCCTGCCCAAAAACAATTAAATTTTGAAACAATAAAAACAATATGAAAAACCTATTTTTCCTCATCACCTTATTAAAGTTACAGATCCAGCTTTATTATTTCCTATCCATGCTTCATTATCACTAAAAACTGCAATAATTTTCCAAACATATACACCTTGCGGAACAGGCAAACCATTTTTATTTAATCCTTTCCATCCTTTATTAGGGCTCCCATTTTCATCTAATGATTCAGTCTCCCATATAATGTTACCCCATGTATCAAAAATCTGGAGTTTGTATTCCTTTAATGATTTTCCAGCAGGTAAGAATTCTCTTGCTAATCCATCATTCAAATCAGGTGATAATGCATTTGGAACATATAAACCTTTAGCAAAATCAACTCTAACAGTATCACAATAAATCGAATCACATTGACTACTCCCAAAAGGACTTGATACCATCAGACATATTTCATATAAAGTTCCATTATAATCTTGAGTTGATGGGAATGTATATTCTAAAGTCATTTGGCCAGTAGTTTGATTATTAGGTAGAGGCTCACCATCAATAAACCATAGGAAATCATAATCAGGCTCATAAAGTGATGTTGATGATAATGTTAAAGCAGAACCGTCAAAAGTATATGCCCCATAATAAACGCCCTCAGGACTTAGTTTTTTATCATATGTGAAAAATGGTATTGGTGTTGGATAAACTTGAACATTTTCTATAACAGAATCTTTACATCCGCCTTCAGACTCAATATTAAACTCAATAAAATAGTCAGTTACATTATCACCAATTGTATACAAATCATCAGATGATTGAGTTTCTATTGGTAATCCAAATCCTGGTATAAATGTTGCAGAATTTCCATTTTGTGGTAATATTTCATACGACCAATTTTCAATTCCAAAATTGACTCCTGTATTGCCAACTTCTTCATAATATCCTTCTAATATAAAAGTTTGAGGCTCACATCCATCTTTTGGATTGACATTAAGCCCAGCATTAATTTCAGGAAATGAAAAAAGTGTAGTGTCTGTACTTAAAGAACATTCTTTTATGCTATTTTTATGAATAAAATAATTAGAACCCCACAAAGTGACAATTGTATCATTTGATGGTTGAGGTATATATACAATAGGATTTTCCTCATAAATTAAATCTTCTAAAAACGATATATCCCAATAATAATTTGGATAATTAAGATTTGAATTTGAAAAATCAAGTAAATCACTAACGTCAGAATTCAATTGAACTTCAACATTTGGACCACATTTACTTCCCAAATAATCAATTGAGGTGATTTCAATTTCCGGAGTGTCAAATATTTGTGTAGTTAAAAAACTTGTGCCTTTACAACCAAAATTACTTTCAAAAGAAACTGAATAGATTAATGAATCTACTCCTTGACTGAGGGGAGAATTAAAATTATATACATCAAGTGATGATGGTATTGGCTGAGAATTATCCCCAATAAATACTGTTTGAAGTACATTTCCATCTGGTGGCCCATTTAATTGGCCTATTGTTTGAATATAAGACCCTAATTCAAGAAAAATTGGATTAATATTATTTGACCACTGTGTATTGTCATCCAAAATTAAAGGTAATTCATCTTCGCACAAACTTTCAATTGAAAACTCGACGAGAGGAGAGGGGTGTAAAAATATAGTATCAAAAAATACATTTTTACAACCTAAAGTGTCAATTAGTGTTAATGTAATAATATTTGTATCTCCTACATATTCGTTTATGTTTGAGTACATATATGTAATTGAATCTCCATTATTTATATCATTTAATAATAGAGACGGTAGGCCATCGCCAAAATCAAAACTCCATAATTCCAGAGGATTTGAAGGAGGTAGTCCAACAGATGAGTTATCAACTAATACAATTTGATTGGGTTGATTATTATCGTTGATAACACATATATCATCTACTTCAAAATTTGGAGTTGGTAAATTGAAAATTTCTACAGTTATTGTTGTGTCATCAACACAACCATAATAATCAGTTAATTGTAGTGTTATTGGAACATAACCAAAAGTACCTAAGGTTACTAAAGGATTACTGATATTACTTACAATTCCATCAACTTGATTTGACCATATCCAAGATTGTATTGATGTATCTCCAAAAGTAGACAAATCATTAAATTGAATTTCTTCACCTGAACAGGCATTTCCGAACTCAAAATTAGCCTCAGGATTACAATAAACTGCAACTTCACGAATAACACTGTCAGTACATCCATATTGATTTAGTTCAACATTAAGTTGTACATTGAATGCTGAGTTACATTCACTGAATAAAAAAGAAGGATTTGTTGAATTTTGATTATCAATACCGATATATTCTCCACTTGGAATAGACCATTCAAACTGATTAATAAATAAACTAGAGTCCGTATTTATCGGAGTTGAAAGATTTATAAATTCTGTTATTTCACCAAAACATACTGATTCAAATGTTGTAAATTCTGCAATTGGATTACAAATTACTTGAGCTTGAATCTGGGTACTACCTTGGCACCCTAAATTATCTGTATAATTTATAATTGGGTTAAAAATTCCACAATCAGAGTAAATATGTTGAGGTTCAAGTTCTGTACTAGAATTTGAAAGAATATTATTTGTATCATCAAAATCCCAAATTGTTGTAACTATAGAATTTCCATCAGTAATAATTTCATTATTAATAAATGTTGTATTTTCTCCAAAACAGTTTGTTGAAGCTGTGAAATTCATTTCTGGAATAGACCATACTCTAATTGAATCTGAAAAACTATCAATACATCCATAATCATCTGTTACTGTAAGTGATGGATAAAAATATCCAGTTGAAGGATATGTATGTGATGAAATGCTATCAAATTCAATTACATTTCCTGAAAAGTCACCATAATTCCATGACCAAGATGTAATATTAGCATCACCAATACTTGAAAAACCAATAAAATTTGTTTCATCCCCGAAGCATACAGTGTCAGAGAAAAAATTAGCAATTGGATTATTCCATACTCTTATAAAGTTTTCAGTGGTATCTGAACAACCTAAATTATCTTCTATTATCAAACTGACTTCAAAAACACCTGGGGATGTATATAGATGATTTGGATTAGAATTGGAACTAAATAGTTCATTAAATGGAGAATTTAAATCTCCAAAATTCCAATTCCAATTGTTAATACTTGAGTTAGGATCACCTAACGTAGAAATTGAGCCATCAAATGAAGTTTCAATTGAATTGAAACAAACACTATCGGCTACAAAATTGGCTGTAGGGTTTTCATATATAAAAACTTGATATGTAGTACTATCTAAACAGTTTCTATCAGAAATCGCAACTAAACTAATATCTTGTGATCCTGGATTAGTAAATTTATATGATAAATTAATATCTGTATCTGAAACTAATTCACCATTTACATACCATCTGTAGCCAGAAATGTTTGTAGGAGGACTTATTATATCACTATCAATTGTACTAGTATTCTGAAATACAATTGTATCATTTAAACAAGCATTTGAAAATTCAAAATCTGCCTCAGGTAATGGAAAAACAACTATAAAACTGAAGTAGGAAGTATCAAAATTACATACAAAATCATTAATTGAATGCATTACAATAAATTCACCAGCTTCTTGATAACTATAGGAAATAGTGTCGCCAAAAATAAATTCATTGGGAGAATATATGTTATCATTACAGCTATTTGTATTATTGTTCCAATCAAAACACCATGTTACATTACTTTCAGCCGGAGCTAGAGATTGTTCAATAAAATCTACATTTAACACTTCGCAAGTGTCTGGATCATACCAAGAAGTCGTAGTGAAAAAAGATTGAATATCTAATGGTTTAACTAATACACTGTCTATAAAATTTGATTGACCACAGTCATTAAACCCAATAATTTCTATATAATATGTTGTGTCTGTGTATGTAATTGTATCACCAATATATTGATGAGAAATATTATCCCATACAGTTGGAGGAGTATTATCAGGATAAAGATATAGAGAATCACCATCACCAAAATAAATTAAAAGAGAATCAGTATTTCCATAAATCAAAGAATCAAATTGAAATTCAATATTATCTTGAGAACATATTTCGTTTGTATTCATCGCAAAACCAACTATTGGTATTGGTTTAACAGTTAAAAATATATTAGATGTTGTTGAACCACAGCAATTAGAGGTTTTTAGACTAATTGTATATTGAATATCATACTGCCCTTGCTCTAAAATTGGGAATTCAGGAACTGTACTTGTATCAGTAGAAAATGTAAAATATAAATTGTTATTTTCATCGTAAATATTCCATTCATAATTTGTAATATAACCAGTACTAAAATTGCTTATTTCAAAAGTATCACCAACACAAATTATTGTATCAGAAATTTCAATATCCGCAATTGGAATATCAACAACGTTTATTGTATCATAACTTGTACTAGACTTACAGCCAAATTCAGTTTCTACTTCTAGGCCTATAGTATATTCACCATTATTGAAAATTTGATTATAAATTTCATTTTCGTTTAAAGTTGAATCTAAAATATTATCAATAAACCAATACGCGGAGTCTATTGTTCCACCTAATGGTTGGAATACACTTGATGTACTTACAAACTCAATGATTGAATCACTACATGCGGAATCGGGGTAACACTCATAGAATATATCAAAACTTGAAATTGGATTTGGCCATATTGTCACAGTATCACATAATGAATTAATACAATTATTTATGTTTACTACCTCGTGACAAACAAAATATTCACCATAGGTACTAAATGTGTATGTTACTGTATCACCAGAATCTTCAATACCTAGATCATCAAAATCCCACAGCCATGTTTGTAAAGATACATTTGCGCCGTCTGATTGACTAATGAATTCTATTAACTCTCCATCGCATTTATCTTCAAAATCAAATAAAACATTTGGCAAAGGATGAATCACAACTGTAATTGATGTATCATGTGTACAATCGTTACCATCTCCAACAATAAGCTTTATAGTATAAGTACTATCTTCGGTATTAGAAGTATTAGTTAAGACAAA
>Ga0115013_10000227_pt1 | contig 36593 bp, 27 predicted proteins | sample SouAtlMetagenome_2_FD_88686 | JGI IMG/M metagenome (GOLD analysis project Ga0115013, IMG submission 88686) | Marine eukaryotic phytoplankton communities from Atlantic Ocean - South Atlantic ANT15 Metagenome | ecosystem: Environmental > Aquatic > Marine > Oceanic | place: South Atlantic Ocean...
CGTCAGTGACGCGAGAGCGGAGCCGGTGGGCAGGCCGTCGCCATTGGCCTCGAAAATTTCGAGGGTCAGCGAGCCATCGAGGTCGGCGGATGCGGCGGCATCGTCGAGCTGGATGACGACCGAGTCGACTGCGGCCTCGCCGACGATAGTGAATGACTGGCCCGCCTGCACGGAGGATGATAGGACGGCCGAGTCGACGTTGGCTTGTGGGCTATTTTCGAGAAAGGCCGTCGGCCAGCTGGCCGGGTTGCCGAGTGTGAAGTTGGCCCCTGTGCCACTGATGGCGAAGACGAGGTCAAAATTCCGGTCCTGCCAAGTGCCAGCGCCGTTGGCGCGGACTAGCTCGCCGCCGGGGTAGGTTCCGTTGCGGGTGGCATTCGTGGCACCCGGGCGGTTGATGTCGATCAAGAAGTCAACATTGGTGGTGCTGAATGCAAAGGCATAGCTTCCGGCGGTAAGGTTGAGCGGCGTATCTAGGGTAACCGTCAGGTAATCACCCGCTGCGATCGCCGGAAGGGTCTCGGTCTGCGACACCAGTGCGGCACCGATTGCCACTTGTCCGGTGCCTTGCGTGTCATCAGGAACTCCGCTGAGATTGTAGACGCGTAGCGTGATATCACCCACGCCATCGTTAATAGCGGCGTTCTCATCGACCCGGATCGTGATGGCGCTGAGATCGGCCGATTCAGCGAGGGTGAATGACTCACCCTTGGTGAAGTAATTGCTGGTGGTGGAGGTGAAGGCGAACCGTGAGGATCCGTCGTCGTTACCCGCTCCGTCCAGCACGTCTGGGTTCGAGATCAGGGTGTTGGCGGGGAGGGAAGTTTCTACCTTGATTCCTCCGTAGAGCGGGATGGTGGCGGCGGTGAGGACTACAAGGAGGAGCCGATGAGGAGGCATGGGTTTTTGGAATAGATGACAGGAACGCTGGACACGCTGCATGGGAGCGGTCCGTGCTAGCTGTGTGTCTCTGGTGTGAGAAGACGGCTTCCGGCCCGATTATCGGCGGCGGCGGAGGGCGCCGATTAGGGCGATGCCCGCAAGCAGGCTGGTGCCTGGCTCGGGAATCGCGACGGTAGTTCCGATAGCGAAGACCAGGTCGAAGTTCCGGTCTTGCCAGACTTGCTGGTCTGGCCGATAGCGAACGAGATCCCCCGACGAGAAGGTGGTATTGGACAGTTCGTTATTGATATCGAGGTGGAGGTCGATATCGCTGCCGGTCAGGGCAAACGCATAGTTGCCCGCGCCGAGGTCGAGCGGTATGTCCAAAGTGATAGTGAAGTAGTCTCCGGAGGCGATGGTCGGGAGCGTCTCGATTTGCGTGAAGAGGGATAAGCCGGTGGGATGTTGGCCGGTGTTTTGGATGTCGTCCGGCGTTCCACTCAGGTTGTAGAAGTCCAGTGCCACGCTGCCCAAGCTGTCGACAAAGGTGCCAGCGGCTTCGTCGATGCGCAAAGTTACCGAGGTGATGGACAACGCCGAGGGGAAGATGAAAGAATTACCTTTGGTGACCCAGGCACCGGCTCCAAGACGCGTTGTACCGTCGCCTGCCCCGGATTCGGCCACACTGGGGTTGGAGAACAAGGCTTCGTTTGGCAGACCGCCGACTATCGAGATGGCCGCACTCATCGGGAGGACGGAGAGAGCGGTGCTTACAATAGCAAGGTTCATTGACTTCATGGGCTGGATTCAAACTTATTGGGCTGTCACAATCAAGGGAAAATTGCAGATAGGATTTTTTTGGAAAAGGCCGTCAAAGGCAGGCTCAAGTGGTGTTTATGCGGGACAAAGGGGGGTTGAGTATTCGGCAGTCGAGGAATGATTCGTGGAGATTATATCTTGATAGCCAGTATTCTATTTTAACCGCCACGCGTATTTATCTGAATCAAAATGGTAGGCCTTTTTGGTGGGAACTTCCTCGTTGTAGTGTTCCGGAAGCCATACTTTTAACTGCTTTGTGAACTCGCCGTGAGTTGCAATTAGATTGGTCCATTCATTGGGGTCATTTTTGGTATCATACAGCTCTTCGCCTTTCCGTCCTTCATCGTAGCTAATGTAACGCCAGTCTTTGGTTCGGATGGCGGTATTTCCTTTGAGGTAGTCAATGATGGCAGGATGTTTCCAGGGAATGTTTGGAATTTTCAGTAATGGAGTAACGTTAACGCCATCAAGATCCGATGGGGTTGGTAGATCGCACAACGTTGTCAGAGTCGGGTAGAGGCATGTCAAGTCGACCGGAGCGTTTGTTCTAGTGCCAGGTTTCGTTACCCCAGGAACAACCATGATGAAAGGCACATGGGTCGATCGTTCCCAGAGGGTGTTTTTTGCGTAGTGATCTTTTTCGCCAAACGCATACCCGTGGTCGGACCAAAGAACAATGATGGTGTTTTCCGTGTATGCGCTTTTGTCGAACGCATTCATGAGCTCGCCAACCATTGTATCCGCATGAGCAATACTCGCTAAATAGGACCGCACGCAATTTTCGAGTTCATTGTATTCTTCGATCATTCGCAAATCATTGCGCCGATACTTCGCCATGATTTGACCTCCTTCGGGGATGTCATCAAGGTCACCCGGTTTATTAACGGGAAGGTCGACGTCTTTTTCCGGGAGAGCATCGAAATATTGTTTGGGCGCATAAAACGGTAGGTGAGGCTGGAATATGCCCACGGCCAGAAAGAATGGCTTATCATGTTCTCGAGAGAGGAATTCGCTTGCCCACTTTACCGTTTGGGCATCGCCCATCTCCATAGGTTCGACTTCGATGGAGCCCCAGTCGAGAGAGTCATTGGGGTGTCGGGGCATTTGGTCAGTTAGGTAACGGCGATTTTCTCCTCTGCGTTTGAAGTAATCGACGATCAGATCTTTATCCTGAACGAGGTCAAAGTATTCATCCCATTGGTCAGGAGGATTAAAACCGTCGGTGTGATGATGGACTTTGCCGCCGCCGGCCGAGTAATAGCCATTTTGTTTGAAATAGTGGGGCAGTGTAAGGAGATCCGGATACGCCGGTCTCCACCAATGTCCATTGCCGTAGAGTCCAGTAGTCGAAGCGCGTTTGCCGGTTAGGATGGCAGCACGACTGGGACCACATTTGGGGCTAGGTGCATGTGCATTGATAAACAGGAGTCCACGTGCCGCGAGCGCATCGATGTTGGGCGTTGGCACTCGATTAGACCCCAAGCAACCGACCCAGTCATTCATGTCATCGACGGAAATGAACAGGACGTTTTTTGGAGCTGATACAGATCCAGAAGCTAAGAGCGGAGAGAGTAGAGCTAAGAGAAGAGTTGCGGATTTATGGGATCTTTTCATCAGGGTAGGGCCCGATCGCCGAGGGGTCCGTTGTTTTTGTAGTTCTGGATGGCTCGCCGAACCGTCCCTGTCTAATTACCTAACGAGCTCATTCAACGCCAAAGTAGCAAATACGATATCTTTGTCTTTGTCCCGGAGCAAAGCGATTTGTCCATCTGTTGTTCTGCCCAATGACGAGTAAGCAGATGGCCCCTCATCAATCAGTAACTCATGAGACCAGCTCTTTCCGTTGTCTTTACCGGCCTGAATGGTTATGCGAACACGTTCGCCGAGTTCTGCTTTAATGGGAGGATGGAGTTCTTTAGTGAGTGCTAGTGCTGGGTCGAGTCCATCTGGAACCGAGGAGAGTAGTAAGCCAATTGGGATCATGGGCATGAGCTTGTGGAATCTTTTTCTATGTCGCCGGGGGAGTGTAACTATTTTTGATAGATGTCTATTCGAGAGGCAGTAAAATGCGATAACAAGCGTTCAGACATTGCGGCGAAGCTTAGTGCAAAGAAGCTTAGTGCAAAGAAGTCTGCGCTCAAACAGTCACTCATTCATTTGGAAAAGTTAAATCGTCGTTTTCCTTACGCCCCACAGTCATCATTTACATACAAAAAACATGAAGAAGAAACTATTCGTGACACTCGCTACTGTTTTCAGTCTGCCATTTGTAGCTGCTGCTCAACAAAGTATTTGCCCTATCATGGTCGAGACTGAAATTGACGAGGAGGAAGTGGTAAAGTTCGAGGGCAAGACTATTTACATGTGCTGTGGAAGCTGCATTAAAGCTTGGGAAAAGAACCCTGAGTACTATCTCAAGATTGGCCGTGAACTTAAGCTTTTGCCACAGTTCAAGGAGGTTTCTAAGGAACTTCAGGAGAAGCTCGACAAAATCAAGTTGATGGACCAGCGCCACTGCCCGCTCCGTCCCGAGTGTGTGGTTTCTCCAGCGAGCCCATTCGTGGAATACGAAGGTAAGAAGATCTATTTCTTCAAGGAACGGGATATTGAGCGCAAGTGGAAGAAAGATCCCAAGGCCGCGTTCGATAAAGCTCGCAAGGCCGGTTTACTTCCTCAGTTTGGTGAGTAGGCCACAGTGCTAGGCTACTGAAAAGAGCCTGCCTTAAATGTTTATTTGGGGCTCTTGATGGATTAAAGAGCCCCTTTTGATTTGGTGTTTAGGCCGTGGTTTGGAAGTCTCAGCGACGCTTTTAAAAGGGGGTTGGATAAGTCGACTTCCTATCGTGAATTTGACTCTGTCCATCGGTTAATCTCCACGTCATGGTTGGGGTAGTTCCGGTGGGGAGCCGGCCGTCTTAAACTTTCTCGAGATTTAGCGCGGAAAAGAAGCCCGGAGATGAGGGTTTTTTCCCTAAGGATAGAATGTGCTCATCGGATCGGAGGAGCCCGTTAATACTCTTGGGGAAACCCTAACTACTTGTAATCGGTGTTCCCTTCTTGAGGTTTAAATTGAACAACCTTTACCTCAAATGGCTCATAGGAGAGGGTAAATGATTGCTCGCTCTTATCGAGGATGATCTCGTTTTTACCGCCAAACATCAATTTCGGTTGTCCGGGAGAGCGATCGAATTCGAATTGGCCCGTGATGACAGTGTTGTCCATGTTAACGGTGATCAGAACAAAGCCACCGTTCGGATTATGTTTTAATAGGGTGCGAAGCGGGGAGGGGGTGATTGCGGCGCCTTCGAACGAGACCCGGTATCTGGCCTCGTCTCCTACAGTGGGGGATAGAATCGTGGGCGCCAGCGCTTGGAGTTCACGATTAACCGCGGCGGCGGTCTCCCACAGCGCCTTGGCGGTAATGGCTTGAGTGGTGGTTGCACGCGGACGGCCAGGGATTTCGGTCCGGATTTCAGGTGCCATACCGAAACGGGTAATATTGCTATCCCAAGCGTAGTACGTGATCCCGGTCGCTCCATGGATGATGCCGGTGTATACCATCCCACGTAGTTGCATTGGCGTAGGATATCGGAATGGGAATTTCGAATTTGGTGGTGTGTCGCTCTCAAAGGCACCAACTACCAGCCACACCGGTTTCTTTCCTTCAGTTACCTTAACCGCTAACGAAGTTGCATCGGCAATCCCGTTTTTTTCGGTGCCATATGATCCTAGATTGAGTGATCTCGTCTCCGGCCAGATTACATAGTTATCATGGCAACTTAGATCCCCCATTTTATGCCAAGCGATCCAAGGGTCCCGCCCGTTGCCTACCATCCATGATGCGGTGTTGACGAAAACAGGCAAGTCGGGTGCGACCTCGGCGACCTCTTGCTTATAGGCAAGAAATTCGGCTTGCTTGGGCTTTTGTTTCTCGGGCTCAACCCCAAAATTGATCAAAGGCTCGTCCTGCCAGACGATCCCAAATAGATTAGGTGAGTCTTTGATATGGAGCAGCGCTTCTCCTTTTGGGCGGCGCATGATTACCACCTGCAGCTTGTGTTCTGCAGCCTGTGCTAACTGCTCCTCATTGGAGTAGCCACCCATCGCCCAGGGCCAGACGGTATTATATCCTGCCGCAACTAGATGATGCCAGCGGTAGTCGATCCCTTTGTAAACTCGCGATTCTGGAACTCCCCACTGGCCGATCGGGAAAAATGAACGTTTGGGATCGTACTTGGTGAGTAGCTTGCCATTCTTGGTAGTGTGCGGCACTTGCTGACGGTGAGGAGTTTGGATGGCGCCGGGCGGAACACCTTGCAGTGTTAAGGTGGACCCAGCGATTACATAGAGGATGAAAAATCTGATAGGGAGTGGAGTAGTTATCATTGATTACTGCTAGGATTTTACTTTTGGAGAACAGGTCGTGAAAGTCAGCTTTGGGATGAGTTCATGGGGAAGAAAAGGGTTGGTGTGCGAGCGAATGAACCTTTCCTGGCATTCTGGTGGCCGATGATCGAGCCTGTCCTTGCGCACCTCGCCAGCCAACCTGCGGCAGTCAGCGGGCAGCCTATCCCGCGTAGGGGACAGACGAGTGATGCAGCACGATCTTGACCTGGCCCTGTTCGTCAAGGACGTATCCGAACGAGTATTCGACCTTCACCGGTTCGCCGTGCGGATCGGTAAAGAAGTAGTTGCCCATCGCCATGGCGGTATTGCCGTTAAGGAGTACTGCAGTGTTCTCGAAGCGGACTGCGGTCCAACCTTTGATCGCGAAGCCGCTGTCTTCTCCGCAGACTTTGTTGGTGGCAACAAAATAGGAGAGGGCCTCTTCGAACGTCCCACGAAATTGGACCTCGGCCGCAAGCGTCGGCTTGAAGAGCACCGGCGAGGCACCGTAGTTGTAGAGGTTTTGGATGTGCTCCTTGGCGGCTTGCTCAAAGTCTTCGCCATTCTTGTGCGCTGTGGAGATGCGGACGATGCCGTCGCCCCATGCCTTTTGGGCGGTGGCGAGATGCTCTTCGGTAAAGGTGCTCACTCGATCGATTCGAATTTGAATTTGCGGTGGATCCCCGCGCCCAAGGCGAAGGGCCGGACCCTATTTGAATCCAGAGATCTAATTTCAGATCTAAGACTAAAGTTTTCAAGCCTAAATGCCGCGAGTGTAACCCTGTTTTGACAGCCTAAAAAGGCACGGGTATTCTAGGGAGCGGCTCCGGCCACAAACCCTCCGCTGCACTTCAGAATGTGTCCAAGTGCTCGCTTACATTGCCAGGAATTTGCTTTTGGCGGAAAGTCCGTGAAGAACGAATTTGGGCGGAATACATGGGGGAGAAAGGGACGGGGATATAGACCCATAAAAAATTGGGATGGAAAAAGACGAAAAGGACCGCTCCCGCGCACCCGGAGCAGCCCTGAAATGATTGCTTATGGCAAATGATTACTGCTCACCACCTTCGCGAACCGCGAAGAATCGCTGCGCATCCGAGAGAGGAATAAAGTTGGCATTGAAATCGATCTGCAAAGTCGTGATGCCAGCCTGTCCTGTCACGGTGGTCACCTCCGCCGTATTGTTGATTGTGAAATCCGCGAGGGTGGTGGACGTGAGAACGGTGTATTCTTGCCCCTCCCTAGAGGTGAAGCTCAGGGTTGCCACACGATTTCCCGGAGTGCTGCTATCAACCGTAAAATCGACCACTTGGAGGCCGACCGGGCTGCCGAGATTTCCGACCGCCCAATCAACAGCATTGAGGAAGAGCTGCAGACCATCCGGAGAGAGGTTGGCGAGAGTGTTGTCCGTGAAGGGCATCATGACTCGTCTCGCTGGAGCGACTCCATTGAGCGTGCCGCTGCCGGGATCTACTGCGTCGCCCTCTTCGATGGCAATCAGCATGGCATTGCCGGTGACGTCCACTCCGACTCCGTCACCGTTACCTGCCGTTACAGTGCCGTCGGCAGCAGTTCCCACTGCCGTAACATCGTCTCCGAAAAGAGTTGGTGTGCTTGTACTTTCACCACCGGTCCCTTCATTATAAAGGTTGATGGTTTCCGGAAGGCCGGCTGCAATCGGATGATCCCCTAGAACCATCTGGGTCGTTTCGATGGACTTGGAAAGGCGCACCGAGCTGGCTCCGAACTCACCTCCGCCATTGTCCACAACCGCCTCTTCCCAGTTGATCACCGGGACGGGAGAGTCGATATACTTGCCACGAATGTCACCCGAGTCAGGTGTGGAGGAAGTCACGAGAAGGTCATAACCCTGCTCGCTACCCGCAGCAATGTTTGCTGCGGAATTGACGGTCACTTTGTCCAACCCGAACTTATCTTCAAGAAGAGCAATCGCGACCTCGTCGGCACCCGCTGTTCCCTCGACATTGCCACCGACAAAGAGGACTGAGAAGTTGCTGGGCGGAGCACTATTGGCCTGATTGGGATCAGTGCCATGAATCAAAACTTCAGCGGAATCCCGAAAGTTATCTTCGTCGGTATCCTGCTTGTTCGGATCACTTCCGGTATCATCGGCATCCACGAAAGTGCCAGTGCCGGTCTCGGCCCCGTCAATGAGCCCGTCTCCGTCCGTATCAGGGTTCAAAGGGTCTGTTCCCGTATTGGTGCCATCAACAAAAATACCGGTGGCGCTTTCAACCCCATCCTTCAAATTGTCATTGTCCGAGTCGTCATCACCCGGATCTGTGCCTTTCGTAAATTCGTCCAAATTCGAAGAGCCATCATCGTCTGGATCAGCCGCTCCATCGTTGGTGTTCGGATCCAGAGCATTCTCTGATTCGAATCCGTCGGGAATGGCATCGGAATCCGAGTCCGCATCCAGCGGGTTGGTGCCGGTGTCGGTGGCGAGATCATCAAAGGTCCCGTCATTGGTCTCAACCCCATCCATGAGGCCATCTTCATCAGTATCAGCCCTGAGAGGGTCAGTGCCGGTGTCGTTGGCGAGGTCATTAAAGGTCCCATCATTGGTTTCCACCCCGTCGAGCAGTCCGTCATCATCGGAATCCGGGTCGTTCGGGTCAGTCTTGGTGTTAAACTCGTCTAGGTTTGTTGAGAGATCATTGTCGAAGTCATCCCCTGGAAGCACATCGGCGAGCGTCGTAATTCCATCGTTCTCGTCGGCGTCGATGATCCGTTGCTCAAACAAATCACCCATCCCATCGCTGTCCGAATCAAGGTCAACGGCCGGCTCAGCATCAATGACAATCGAATCAATATCCATGTCGCCCGTTCCCTGACCGCCACAATACCAGAAAAATTCAACGGTCTGGTTAGCGATATTTTCGTATTTCGGGGCAGTCAAGTTGAGGCTCACCGTGGTCACGCCGGGTCGAATGACTCCCACCTCACTGTAAATCAGAGTATCATCCAGACTCGTCCGAAAGGCAATCCAACGGATACTACCTGAACCTGTTGCCTTACTATGAACAAAGGAAACGTTGGTTAAATTGATGGCATCAACGCCGATCGTAACCGAAAAAGTGTGAATACCATCAGTGGGAGGAGCATCACCGACCAGAGGAGCCACTCCGTTACCGGTCGGACCATCAAACTTGGCGACGGGAGCCGAGTCACGGCCGGCATTAGCGTTTCTATCGCCCTGAATGATTCGACCGGTTGTTCCCGGAAAGGACCATGGTGACACTGTAATGGAATCACCGAGATCCAAATCCTCCGGAGCATCGGTGTTACCGCCAAATTCATCGCTGAAATCAACCCCGGCAATCGGGGATGCGACCACAGCTCCGGGAAGAGCCAATAACAATAGGGATAATGAGCGCCTTTTCATAAGTCTGAGAGTAGACCTACTCACTAATTCATTTTTCATAATGAATCCAATCATAAATCAAGGAGGTCGCATGAATTCATCATCTCGACCGGCCTCAAAAACAACCTAGCTGTGACGACACAGATCTCCAACAGATCTGATCATCCATGGTGACCAGGGAATGACCAAGTGAAATTACCGGCCTTTCCTCTGCTTCGTTTGTTGAACCTTGGGCTTGTCAGCTATCGGGAGAGACCGATTAAAAAAATAAACTGACTGCTAGGAAATTGATTTTGGCGGAAAAGTCGCGGAAACTCGGATTGGGCGTATTCCATGGGTGAGAAAGGGGGTTGATTTATAATTGCTCTGAATCCTTGGTGGGTATTATCGTCGTTCGATGAAAATATGGGTGACGGTTTCGCTGTTTCTTTGTTTCACTGTCTTTTGCGGTTTGGCCCAGGAGGCAGGATCGGAGTTGCGAACATGGACTGCTGTTAATGGCAAGAGAGTGGAGGCGCAATTTGTCTCCAACAATGATGGGCAGGTGGTGCTCAGGCTGACAAACGGCAAGACCTTCAAGGTGCCGCTCAACAAGCTTTCAGAGGCGGATCAGGATTTTATTAAAGCTGTCTCTGCTTCGCCATCTGCCAAGGGCGCATCAAAGAGCGCTGAGGAGATTGCCGCCATCGTGAGATTGGCAAAAGAATGGAAGGAAAAGGTGGAGTCACGGAGAAATGATGGTGATCGCGATTATTATGAAAAGGGAACGGATACGCTCTATAGCGGGAAATATTATGCAGTGGAGGGCCCTATCTATATTGAGGGAACCATTAAGGATGGTCGGTTTGAGGGTATTATTACCCTCTATCGTCGGAGCGGCTCAAGGATGGGGGCACTCCCCTTCAAGGCGGGTAAGCAGATCGCGGCTGGAAAATGGTGGAACGACAAGGGGGAGCCGGTGGAGTCCCAGGAGGAAGCGCTGGGTAAGGAGGAAGCGAAGGAGGTAAAGAATCGAGCAAGTGTTACGGAATTATTGCTCAACATGAGGCAGGTCAGCACTGCTCTTTTCTCATATGCCATTGATCATGATCGTCGATTTCCTGCCAGTCTGGTGGATTTGATTCCTGATTACATTGAAGAGAGCGTCGATAAGAAATTATTGAGCATGGAATGTGCCGATGGTAGTCGTCAACCTTGGCATTACGTGGAGGGGCTTACGACGGACAGCGAAGCCGGCAAGGTGATCCTTTATTCCCCGGAGCCGATGGAGGGCAAGTGGATTGTCTGGTTTGTGGATGGCAGTGGCCAGATTATGGAGGAGGAGAAATTCCGGGCTCTCCTCAAAGCTCAAAGACTTGAGCTCCCTTCAGGAAAAGGTGATTCTTCATCAACGGGGCCTCGGGGGAATTTGACCAATGCCCTTGTGGCTCAGTTTGCCTCGTTGTCCCCCGGTGGCAATGAACTCAATGTGGATTACGGCGGTCAGTCGAGGCGGCTGCTGATTACTCTGCCGAAGGAATGGGATCGCCAAGGCGCGCATCCCGTCCTTTTTTGTTTTCATGGAGCGGGCGGAAAAGCGGATGGCCCCAGCAGGAGATGGAGTCCGCATGCAGATAAGCGCGAGCTCATTGTCATCAGTGCGGAAGCCGTTCAGCCGCTTGCCAAATGGAATTTCCGAGACGGGTTCCACGATGAGGAACATGATGATGTGGGATTTGTTCTGCAGGTGATTGAAGCCCTTATTTCCGGCAAGTTGGCTGATCCCAGGGCGGTTTATGCAACCGGGCATTCCAGCGGGGGCTTGTTCTGTTATCGCTTGGCCAAGCAAACCAATGTGTTTGCAGCCTTATCCCCGATGAGCTGTGGCATGGTCAAGGGAGCACATGACCCGGATGCCAAGACAAAGCCTGTGCCGATCCTGCAGGTGATCGGTGACCAGGATAAGAGCTTCAAGGGATCGTCCAATCCCAAGGTCACGATGTATTCAGCGGCAAGGCGTATGGAAGTCTGGCGTAAATTCAATCAATGTGCAGCCCGGCCCGAGATCACAGGGCAAGGCGAAGAACTTGAGGTGCATACCTTTGCCGGCCCATCCGGGATGGAGGTCGTCCTCTGCAAGGCTAAGGGACAGGGTCACTTTCTCAGGAGTGACCTCAGGGACAAGGCCGATTCTCTGGCCCTGGACTTCCTGCTCAAGCACAGGAAGAGCCGATAGTTATGCAGATAAGTTGGCCGATTACGAGGAATTTTCTTTTTGGGGAAAGCTCGCGTAAACTCAGGTTTGGGGGGGCTAAATGGGGGAGAAAGGGGGTTGGTGATCTGGTCGAAACGCTCACGTTCCCCTCTCTTTTAAAGTCGCGGAAATCGTGATTTAATTAGTGAGGAATTATCGTAGTCAGCAATTTATTTTTACTAGGGGAGGGTTGACTTTGAAACGAAGCAAAGCAATTTGACTTTGGTTGCGAGGGGGATACGTGACTTGCGGAACTTCCTCAAGAGTCGGATACGAAATGGGGATTTTTATGAAATGCTGGAAATGTTTTTTTATATTAGCTGGATTGATTCTGGCTCCTCCGGGTTTGGCTCAGGAGGTTGATCTTCGCTCTAAATCTGGTGAGTCGTTATCCTTCCAACATGGGAGTGTCGAGAGAAGTTATTTAATCTATTTGCCCGAGGATTTAAAACCAAACGCGCCGCTGGTGTTCTTGTTGCATGGTTATCATGGCAGGGCCAAAAATGTGATGAAAATGGGGATGAACCTGTTAGCGGAAAGACATGGTTTTGCCGTCTGTTATCCTCAGGGTGCCAAAGATCTTCGGAAGCGTACACCGCACTGGAATGCTCGACTGAAACTAAGTCGCGTAGATGATATTGGGTTTTTATCGGAACTTGCGAGGGAACTTCAGGCGAAACACAAACTGAATCCGAAAAAGACATTTGTTTGCGGCATTTCTAACGGTGGATTTATGAGTTATACGCTTGTCTCAGAGCGCCCTGAGGTGTTCAAGGCGGCTGCTTCAATGATAGGGACAATGAGTGGTGAAACATGGAAGACAAGAGATTCGATTAAACCGATTTCTGTGATGCAGATTTCTGGTTTATCCGACCGGGTGGTCCCTATTGACGGCACGATGAGTGAAGCCGGAGGTTGGGGAGGTGCTCCACATCAGGATCAGATCATTAATTTTTGGAAGAAATTGAATAAGACGACGACAGAGAAGGTGATTAAAGTTTCAGATCAAACGACCGGCTATCGTTACGGCGGTGGAACCGATGGAAATGAGGTTTGGTATTATACGGTCAAAGGCCTTGGGCATGGTGTGCCGCGCAAACAGAAACATGGGATTGACTCGCTCGCGCTGGTGTGGGAATTCTTTGCTCGTCGTTAATGTTCGCCTGGGTGTCCCCCCAATCTTCGTTTCAATGTTGTTCATCACCGTTTTACTGTGAGCCAACCAATGGTGTTTTTTGTCACTCGGCTTTTTGGATTCTTCTTTAGATTGTCCTACGTGAAAAGTAGCCCCAACCTCATTTTATGAATCAAAATTTTGACCCTAAGAACGCTGTGGATCTGCCTAAACGTGTCTTGATCATCGGGGGGGGATTTGCCGGTTTGGAATGCGCCCGTAGATTATCTAATGATGACCGTTTTGAGGTGATATTGATCGACCGGACAAATCATCACCTTTTCCAACCGCTTCTCTACCAGGTGGCTACGGCCTCGCTGGCCGCTCCTGACATTGCGCGGTCCCTGCGGCAGATCCTAATGAAGGCGTCCAATGTCACAGTCCTCATGGATGAGATCACGGATTTGTCTCCGGTGGAGCGTCGGGTTGAAGGACAGTCGGGCGGAACGTATGAGTATGATTACCTTTTCCTCGCTGCCGGAGTTCAGACTTCTTTTTTTGGTCGGTCCGAGTGGAAAGCCCACACCCTGGGTTTGAAGACGTTGGCGGAAGCTCAGTCAATACGCCGCCGGGTGCTGAGTAATCTTGAAAAAGCTGAGTTGACGAACTGCGACAAGGATCGTCGTCGACTCATGACCGTGGCGATTGCGGGTGGGGGCCCAACAGGAGTCGAATTGGCTGGAGCATTTACGGATCTCGTACATCGTTCCCTGCGTAATGACTTTCGGCGGATCGACACTTCCAAGCTAAGGGTGGTCCTCTTGGAGGGGAGTGACCGACTACTTGGTTCTTTCGGTAAAAAGCAGAGCGAGTATGCTTTCAAACGTCTTGAGGAACTGGGGGTTGAGATTCTTACCGGGACAATGGTGGCCGATGTGACTGAAGGATGTGTTCACTTGGCAGATGGATCTACCGTTGAAGCAGCGGCGATCATCTGGGCTGCGGGAACCGAGGCGAATCCCTTGACAAGTCAGTTGGGTGTTCCGCTTGCGGATCGGGCAGGTAGGGTTACTCCCGAGGAGGATCTTTCAATCCCGGGATTTCCGGAGATTTTTGTTGGTGGTGATTTAGCATGCCTCACTGATTCCCAAGATAAGCCTGTTCCGGGCGTGGCCCCTGCTGCGACACAGATGGGGCGCCATGTGGCTAAGGTGTTGAAGGAGGAGAGCAGGCTCGAGAAGACAAGATTCAGAGAGAAGAAACTGAAGTTGCGGCCGAGATTCCGCTATTTCGACAAGGGAATAATGGCCATTGTTGGGAAAAATGCAGCGGTTGTCTTGTCGGGTAAGTGGGCGCTAACAGGGTTCATCGCTTGGTTGGCGTGGCTATTTATTCATATTCTTTTTCTCGTCGGGTTTCGAAACAAACTCAGCGTTCTCCTGGGATGGGCTTTTGCCTATGTGAGAGATGCACCAGACACCCGGATCATCGTTAACCGGCCTGACTGAAAGATCCCAGTCAGTAGAGATCCAGTCTGTTGCATTCTCAATTCCGCATGACCCAGATCCAGTAGGCCGGGGCTCCTGAGATCGTTAGAAATGCCCCTGAATTAGGGCTGGGAATTTTCTTTTGCGGGGAAGGTCGCGTAAACTCGGGTTTGGTGGAATATATGGGGTAGAAAGGAGGCTGTTTTCCTCACATCCAGACGGCGAAGCTACCCGAATGACGCAAGACGGACTGCTGATATTAAAGAACTAAACGCGTAAGTTTATCTCATTATAAGAGCAATGAATCAAAGTGACTCTTTAATACCAGGCAATTGCTTCTGGCGGGAGGTCTTTTAAGGCGTATTTGGAGGTAGGGTGAAAATCATCCATTTACTAGCTTCTAACATTTAGAAATTTGCGCATTGGATTCAATCAATCCAAAGATTTTTATATCCTTTATTCCAGGGATTAGCAATATTTTGGTAAATACGTCAACGATTGGAATTGTGTCCTGTCGAACCCTCAAGAGAAACTCAAATAGGGGTAAGTGTGGGAGTCCCGGGATCTTTGGATTTTAACCCGCATCTACGACCATCTCAACGTCGGCGCCTCAGGAGTAACAATGTTGAAAATACGGTTTGCAGAGCTCCGGAAGGTTCAGGAACTGAGTTGATCGCTGAAACAACATTCTGCGCGTTGAGAGTGCTCCCCTCAGCGGTGAAATGGGTGCCGTCTCTCGAATATTCATCAACAAACGGCAACATTTCAGTATAGAGATCATTCACAAAAATTCCTTCTTCCTCCATCAAAGTAGCCGCAGCCGCGTTGTATAACGAAACATCCTCCACCAAACGGTTGGGCTGAGCTAAGATCGGTGTCGACGTCGCAAAGATAAGAGTAGCAGAAGGAGAATGTGCTCTCATAGCTCCAATAATTGCTCGGAGGTTGTTAGAATAGTCTGAAACGGTCGTTGCAGGCGGACCCGATTTGTCAGGTAATCTCGTGATGTCATGCAGCCCCAAGTTAAAATGGATGATATTCCAAGGTCGGGGGGGAACTGCTACAACTTCGCCGAGAGGAGCATCCCAATAGTGAGGTGAATCCAACCAGGAATCAATCTTCGCTACCCCGTTTGAGGATGTCAGAGCATTTTCATTTATATGAAAAACGTTGTCCGCTGGGGAAGATCCATTTTGCACTCTCACCCAATATTCTAAAGAAATAGAGTCGCCAATAAGAAGAACTTCCGCGGCTTCGCCGACGGGAGATACCGCTGAAAGCACACCGATCAACGCATACGCTTTTGGATAAAAAAAGAAACTGTGTGGCACACCGCGAACTCTATTTTCCATTCCAAAAGTTTCAAGCAAGATGAGGATAAAACACGATTCCCTGCTTCTCGTACGCATCAAACTCATTCATCAACACCCCAAAATAATGAGTTAATGAATTTCAGACATGTAATCCAATCCTGTCCTCCTCTTTCTTCATCAGAAGCCCCCTCTTCTCTTTCCTGGGGTTCTGAACCGCTCTCAGTTCAGCGGGGAGCTTCTTTTTTCACCTCCGGATCGATCTTCTTGACGCTGGAAGACAGGTTACTGTTCAGGTTCGGGGTGGTATCCGGTTTGATCTTCTTGACTTCGAGACCTTGCACGATGGCCTCTTCCCTGTCGAAATTACGGAGGCCCATGCCGGAATGGAATCTGAAGGGTGTCAAGCGAGCGGCGAAGCCGCCGATCGCGGGGACTGCTGGGGATTTTCTTTTCTGGGGAGGTCCTTTAAGGCGTATTTGGAGGTGGAGCCGGGGGGTGAAAAGGGGTTGATAAGTTGGAAAGAAGGCCCTGCTGAGTGAGGAGAGGCCAGACAGGGTTTGTCTTATTCTCTGTCCGGCCAGAGGCGGTTTTTGAACTGCATGAGGCGATTTTTGGCAGCTTCTTCACTGAGCTCCCCGGCCTCGACAGATTTCTTTAGCTTAAGTTCGGCATCAGCATATTTTTGGCGGCGCATGCGTTGGTCGTTGGCTTTTCCGGATTCTGCGACACGGCGCCGAAGGGCTTCTAGTTTTTCTCGAGCTTCCTCATCGGTAATTTTCCCGGCTTTCCTGGCCTCTTCAATTTCTTCAGCGACGGCGCGCATTTTGTCGTTGGCAGGCTTATTTCCGGATGCTGCTTTGAGTTGTTTGGCGAGTCGGGCGAGCCGTTCCGCGGCCTGGTCCCGGGTCATTTTGCCAGCTTTCACAGCAGCTTTCATCTTTGCCTCAGCTTCCGCGTATTTGGCCCGTTTTTTGATGGCTTCCATTTTTTTGGCGGCTTCTTCTTTAGTAAGGTCACCAGCCGCGACAGCTTGCCGGATTTTTTGAAAGGCCGCCTCTACGCGTTCTTTGTTGGCTTGCTCAAGGTTCGATTTGTTGGCCGGTTTTTCTTCCTCTGCTCGAACAATGCCGAGAGGAAGGAAAGCGGTTGTGGTAAGTAGAACGCATATCTGAAGGATGCGAGGCTTGTGGGTTTGAGCTTGAGTTAGGGTATGTTTCATTTTTTTAGGTTTTCGCTAACATTAATTTCGCCTGCCATGGCCGGTGGACGAAAATCCAGAGGAGAGAGAGCTTCGATAATCGGCTAATGTCAGACCATTTCAAAACCTTCCTCAGTGGAGAGTAGAGCGGTGGGAAGTATTTAGCAACGAAACAAAAAAACTCATGCTGACTTTTAGGAATTTGCTTTTGGCGGAGAGGCCGAGAAGAGGAGCCATGTTCTGAAAGCTCTTGGTCTGGAATACCGAGACCAAGTCGTAATCGAGATCATTCGATCACCTTACGACCAACCCAGGGCCCCTCATAGGCCTCATTGCGCAGTTCCGTCTCGATCCCCTTGTCTTGCTGCTGGTCCATCCAGGATGCCAACGCCCTCTTGAGATCGGCGATTCTCTCGGCGTGTAGTGGATCATCGATAAGGTTGGAAAGCTCATAGGGATCTTTGCGAGTGTCATAGAATTCGAACTCGGGCCGTTGAACCCAGCGGTTGAGAATTGCAGCCGCATGCGGATCATCTTTGGCGTCCCGAACCCAACTGACCCAGCAGTTCAGCTTATCTTTGACCATGAGGAAATTGGAAAAGCGCTTCTCATACATCGGGTTCCAGATGTATTTGTAACGATCGTCTCGCACCGAGCGAATCGGATACGGCCCACCGACCCAGGCGCCCTGCATGGTATGAACCCCGTAGACGTAGTCATGGTGAGACTGAGCTTCGCCGGTCAGAACGGAAAAGAAACTCAATCCATCAAACCCTCTCCCCCCATCCCAAGCCCCTGGTCGTCCCGTGTCAATGGTCCCGGGATCTCCCCCGGACAATTCGACCAACGTCGGCACCACGTCCACGTATTGAATCAGGGCATCGCTCCGGCTTCCGGCTTCCACTTTCCCGGGCCATCTCACGATGAATCCCGTTTTGAGTCCGCGATCATAGCAAGTCCATTTACCACCAAAGAAAGCGGATCCCTGCTCACTGGTAAAAATCACGACCGTGTTGTCCTCTTGTCCGCTTGCCTCCAGTTCTTTAAGCAACTCACCGACTCGACTATCCAGCTGAGAAACCTCAGTAAGGTAGCGCGCCATCGCGATTCTCGTTTCTTCATTGTCGATCAGGTAGGGTGGCAACGTCAGCGTCGCGGGATTATACCCTTCTACTTCTGGCCACGGGTTGTGAGGCTTGGATGAAGCCTCCACTAGGCAAAACGGCTTTGTTGTCTTCGGAAGCCACTTCCCTTCGATTCGCTCGAACGGAAACGACGCTTTGGGTCCAAAATGTGTCTTCCCGCGAAGGAAGACCACATATCCCAATTCCCCCAAATGTTGAACCAGGCTCTTCGTGCCAGCTTCAACCTCTGAGTGATTGGACATGGCCCCATTCCTAACGGGGAACATTCCGGTGTAGAGCTGCTGACGGGTCGGCGCGCACATCGCTGTGGCTGTAAACGCGTTCGAGAACAGCATCCCTTCGGAAGCGAGGCGATCGATGTTCGGCGTATTGGCGTCCTTACTGCCGTAGCAGCCAATATCAAACCAGCTCAGATCATCAGCAAGGATCAGAACAATATTCGGCTGATCGTTCGCCTTCAGTTTTAAAGCCAGGCAAATGACTAGCAGGCAGATGAAAGTCCTCATGGGTTATCGGCACCTCTATTTCTCATAAGGCCACTCCACCTCGTGATCGTAGGCGATCGTTGAGGTGCTCTCGTATTTTGTCCTCAGCTGTTCGAGTTCCTCTTTCAGCCCCCGAATGGTCTCTCTGTATTTAGGATTATAATACTGGCTTTTCATTTCATGGGGGTCTGACTCCAAATCAAAGAATTCCCATTCGTGGGTTTTGTTGTAGTAGATCAGTTTGCGGCGCCCATCGGTAACACCACAGTTCGGTGGAACATTGTGGTTCGCCATTTCGAAGTATTCGTAGAGAAATGTCTCCCTCCAATCCTCAGGTGTCTTTCCCTGCATAACAGGAACGAGGCTTTCGCCCTGAACATCGCCGGGAATCTTGATTCCGGCGATGTCAAGAAAAGTGCTCGCGATATCGAGGTTGGAAACAATGTCAGTGTCATTGACGACACCATATTCAACCACTCCCGGCCAGTGAACGATGAAGGCAGTTCTGAGCGATTCCTCATACATGAAGCGCTTGTCAAAGAAGCCATGTTCGCCAAGAAAAAACCCGTGGTCGGCCATGTAAATGACGATGGTATTGTCGGCGAGGTCGTGTTCTTTGAGAAAGTCCCTGATTCTTCCCACGTTCCGGTCGATGCCCGCCCCGGTAGCGAGGAAGTTTCTCATAAAGACCTGGTATTTGAAGCGGGAGAGCTCCTTGCTCTTGTCATTCCACTCCTTCCCCATGGCTTCGAACGGCTTCCTGTCCTTGGAGCGATAGGCCTCCCAGGCCTGCCGTTGCTCAGGATCCAAGGTTCCGAGTTCTCCTGGATCCCCGAGAAGAAGGCTTTTCCTGAGATCTTCGTAGATGGTTAGGGTTTGATTTCGGATAGCAGTTCCCCTCGTGGAAAAATCATCAAAGAGATTGTCAGGTTCCGGAACCACAACGTCATCGTAAAGGTCATACTCCTCGGGCGCCGGAGCCCAACCGTGGTGCGTCGCCTTGAATTGGGCCATTAAGAGAAATGGCTTTTCTTTGTCTCTCCCGTTCTTGAGCCAATCGATACTGAGATCAGCCACCACGTTGGAATTGTGGCCTTTGACTGTCCTCTTTTCCTGAACACCTTCGATATCACCCCTGTTTAGCGCAGGGTTGTAATACTTGCCCTGCCCGCTCATCACATCAAAGTAGTCGAATCCTGTCGGGGTCGTTCCGAGATGCCATTTACCGATAAGAGCCGTCTCGTAGCCATGGTCCCGCATCAGCTTCGGGAAGGTCTGTTGCGAACCATTGAAGCGGGCTTTCTTGTTCCATGTCACACCGTTAAGATGACCGTATTTTCCGGTAAGAACAGTCGCTCTACTCGGGCCACACAGAGCATTGGTGACATAGCATTTTCTGAAAAGCATGCCTTCGCTCGCCAGTTGGTCAATGTTCGGCGTATTGGCAATGTGCTTGAGTCGGCTTTGATAAGCTCCGATTGACTGCCACGCGTGATCGTCGCTGAAAACAAAGAGGATATTGGGCTTGGGAGTCGGATCTTTTGCCAGGACAACGGAGCCCGATAACGTTAAAAGAACCGGAGCAAGCGCTCGTAGACAATTGAAATGTGCAAGTGACTTCATGTGGTTTGGTGTGGTAGCTGTGGGGATTACGGCAGGAAAAGCTCCCGGGCGACGCCGTATTTTCACCTCGACTAGGTGACTCTAGCATTTGATGTATGGGCACGGAGCGTAGATTTCCTTCCCGCGTTGCCAAGTTCTTTTCTGCCAGCGGTTTTTATGTCACCAAGCTTCTTGTATGTCAGGAGTCATCGAGGACTAGGATGCGACCGTCGCCAAGCGGGATTTCGACGGGTCGTCAGGTGGGGCTTGGGTCGAAGGGATCGTGTCCGGGTTACGGTCCATTTGTCGACTGACTTCAATTTCCGTTCACATGCAAAACGCGGATGAGATAGGCCGTGAGAGCGGTCCTAAAGAAGGCGCCCTTGTGATATGACTCGAGCTGGATATGGGTGGTTTTTCCGGTTAGCGCATCCAAGATGTATTGCCCGTGCCGCTTGGCCCAGTAGTCAGCCTTCGTTGAGCAGTCGGCATCGAAGCCGTAGGTGGCCGCCATGATGTCCTGCTTGGTTTCAGCGATCTTGTCGAGCCAGGTCTTGCCCATGTCTTTCTGGGTATGTTCGAGAACAGTGTAGCAAGTGATTGCCAAGGCGTCATCGCCGGCACCGTCTTTCAGTTTGCTCCAGTCGAGCGGGCGGATTTCCTCGGCCGACACGGCCCACGACAACAGCAACGTTTGAATGATTGTCAGGACCGGGATGATAGGGCGAATTTGATGAAAGCTCTTGTTCTTTTTCATTATAGATTTTTTCAGTTTGAGAGTTTGGAATTAGGCATTCCATTTTACATCAATTCGCTTACGTCGACATCAATTTCAAAAGCTCACGCCAAAAGAAAATTCTTGTCAGTTGTTGGCGATTAACCGAGCGGGGTGGATCTTACTTGGAATCGAATGCTCTAAACTTAAAGAAAACAAGACCTGCCGTTAGCATGCCTGCACAGCTAGTTATAATAGCGTAGGTTGCGCCGAAATGTTGCCAAGTTAAGCCAATAAGATAAGCACTGGCTGCTGAGAACAGTGCAATCGCAAAGTAGAGGAAGCCGTAGGCTGAACCTTTGTCTTCGGCATACTTTCCGATGTAAGACCGTATCGCAATGAGCATGATGAGTTCATGGACACCGAACATCAGAAAAGAGATTAAGTAAGCGGTTAGGCTGGGAAAGAGCAGTAAGGTGGTTGCAGATATACCTATTAGATAGCCGATTCCCATTTGCAGACGTATTGGTCGTTCATCGATAAATCTACCGATCCTTTTACTCACAAGCATTTGAGTGGCTTTCACCACAATAACAACCAATAAAATGGTGGCTAAATCCAAACCAAACTCTTTACCTAAAAGAAGATAAAAAGCCTCGTTGAACATGAATAGAGTGATGATGATGAATCCTGCGATTACTCCACGAATCTTGGGCTCTAGATAAAGTGAAAGCGTCGGCTTCTTTCTGGCTTTGCCCCCACGAATCTCTTTGACAAAAATCGTAAGAACTAAAATCGACAAAATTCCAGGAATCGCACTTGCCAGAAACATTGTGCGAAACACAGACTCTGACATGCCAAAATAGGCGATGACACTCAGTAGAATGGTCAGCCCTAATACTTCGCCCATTTTTTCAATAGTCTTATGTAGGCCGAGGCTAGCGCCCATTTTATCTGAGTTAGCAGACAAGGAGATGAGTTTGTCCTTGGGTGCTGAGCGTATGGCTTTGCCTAATCGTTCTCCTGAACGAACGCCAGCAACACCAAGCCAGCTTTCGGTTAGACCGAGTAAAGGTTTTACAATTGCAGATAACCCGTAGCCGACGATCAGAAACTGTTTATTACTGTCCATTTTGTCGCTCGCAATCCCTCCTAAAAATCGAAGCAAGTAGGAAACAAGGGTAGTCACAGCGAGAACAATTCCAAGTTTGTCGACGCCTTGGCCCAAAACAATAACGATAAAAAAGGGTAAGAGAGGTATGACCAGAGAGCTGGCCATATCGGTGAAGAAGCTCACCATCCCCATCCAGAAAATATTTGAATGCTCCCGACTCATGCTTCGGCCTTAGAGTTTTATGCTTCAGGTTTTTCTTGCTCGACGACTTTATATTTGTGCCATTTTTTACTTTGCCAAAGTGTGAACATGATAAGGGCTTTCAGCCCCTCCTCAATGAGGTATACATACCATAGCCCTTTTACGCCAAGGTCCAATTGAGTGACGGCAATGTATCCTAGTGGCAAAGCTATCGCAAACGTGATGCCCAAATTGAAGAGCACGGGTCTGTTTACGTCGCCAACAGCTTTAAGCGAATTGAGCAACACAGTATTAACCGTAGCAAAGAAGGCAAATATTATCGTATAAAACAGGAGAGAGGTGATAGCGGCAGTTATGGCTGCATCTTTGGTAAAAATCCCAATCAGCAAGTCTGCGTTTAGGTAAATCACGAAGGCAAAACCAGAGTTAACGATGCCTGCGGTTATGGCTGTTTTGTTCGCTCTCTTTCTTGCTGTCTCGTTATCTTGCGAGCCTTTGTCATAACCTACTAATACTTCGTTACCTTGTGATATCACCATGGCAACCGTTGACGACAGAGCACCAATCGACAAAGCCCACGAGCGAGTGTTCACCTCTGTTGTGCCTAAAACAGCGATAAAGGAAACCATCGTAAGTTGGTAGAGATTGTAACACATATTCTGACTCACACTCGGGTAAGAAATTTTGGTGATCTGCTTAACTTTTTTGAAAAATCCAATTGGAGTCGCGATCAAGGATATGTCGAGTTTGCGTTTAAGCACCCAAAGTAAGAATCCAATACTGGCGAGACGAACGATTAAATTAGAGAGCGCTGCACCATATACGCCAAGCTCAGGGAATCCGAATCTACCGTAGATCAAGGCATACTCAAAAAAGAGGTATACTACGTTTGCAATGATCCCCATGATCAAGATTTCAACCGTGAAACCAAAACCCCGCAGAGCTGCGGTTGCTGAGACGATGAGACCATAGAAAATTATCGTTACAGCAATGACGTAGACGTAAATGATCACGTCTTTTCGAATCTCTTCCGGGGTATTAACCCAATCGGCAAATTGGCCCGCTCCTGCCACTAAAATACCAGCAATAATGAGTCCGAGTAAACAGCTCGAGGCCATTGCAACAACGACGATGTTTTTGGCTTTTTCAATTTGGTTTCGTCCAAGGTATTGGGCGATGAGAATCAAAGCACCAACAGAAAATAGCCCGATAACGTCATAGGCAACACTGAGAATTTGATTGGCCATTGAAACCGCCGCAGCTAAGTTTTCGGAATAGCCAGCGAGCAACGCTTGATCGACAAAAGTGCTACCAACGATGATTAAATTTAATAGAAAAAGAGGGGCGGTTAGCCTGAATAAACTCTTGCGCTCAAACTCAATCATTTCACCTACCAAAACTCTCAGCTTTAACGCGACTCGAATCAACCCTATTGTCACGTAAGTATCGTTGCACGTCTTCAACAAAAGAACCTGAACCACAAACGTAAAAATTTGTCCCCGGTTGCAGCTCCTCACTAATTGTTGGATACAGAGTATTACGTTTTACAAGGCTCACTTTTGCTGCGTTGTCATTCCATAGATCTTGATAACAATACCCTTTTCCTGCGTAGATTAAGCGCCAATTTTTATCGATTTTATTAAAGATTAAGCTTCGGATCGCCGTGATTCCAATACCGCCAGCAATGTAGACAGTTTTGTCACTGTCGTTGAGATGGTCGTTAGTAAAATCGCCCTTAATTGAATACATATCAACACGATCACCGACTTTAGCGTTTTTGAATTTTCGCTTGTAGCGGCTGTTTGATTGGGTGTCCATCGTGATCATCAAATGGTCTTCATGAGGTGCTGTGGCTAGGGACATATCTTGAACATCATAGTTGTTGATATGGCTATTGGGCGCGATGACGTGGGCGTAGTATCCAGCATGCAAGTGAAGATCTTGCGGTTTGGTAAGCTTATAAGTGAAAACATCGTTATACTCGTTGATGATCTCGGTAATTTCTGTGCTGACGATCTTAATCCCGGGGTAGCCACGCATCCGATATACCCAGAAGTAAATGGGACGAATTAATTTCTTTAAAAATTCCATAATATCAATGTCTAACATGAATTAGTGCTAGGAATTTGCTTTTGGCGGAAAGGTCGTGAAGAGCGGAATTGGGTGGAGTTCATGGAGGAGAAAGGGGGAGTTTTACCAGCCCTTGTGGCCATGCGGTGGCACGTATCTTCAGGAGCCTTCTGGCCGAAGTGCTCATCATGCCCCAGCGTCCACGACCTGTCCCACCGTATGTCCGTCACACCTACCATTAACTTGGGATTATAGGACTTGATGACTTAAAGGAGTCCGCCCTCACTTGGGCTCAGGAAGTAGGAAAGGGCCTTAACGAAGCTCCGCTTCCGTCCACGGAGTCACTCTCTTGCCATGCTTGGCCCGGAAAGCCTTCACTTGAGTAGCCGTAATTTGACCCGCTTTGTTACCCCAGGCATTACGCGCGTATGTCAGCGCATCAGCCATCTGGTCATCTTTGAGGAATATGTGAGGAGGCATGATTGGCGGCACATCGGTGACAGGCTTGCCGTTTATTTTGATGGGGCCGGTCAGTCCATTCATGGCCACCGAAATCAGAACCGTTGGATCACCGTTGACCCAGTCGCTCTTGACCAGAGTGGGTGCGACGTTTTTAAGACCTTGACCGGTGGGTTGATGGCAGGCCGCACAGTATTGGCTGTATACGGTCAGACCCGAGCGATAAGCACGGTCCAGTTCCTTATCACTCTTAACCCAGGACGACATCTTGTCTTTGTAGACCGAAGCGAAGCGATTCGGATATCCGGTTTTGACAACCTTATCGGCGTAGTCTGCGACCAATTTCACCCTGCTTTTGCCGAGCTTTTCCGCCGCCGCAGCGAATTGCGCAGGGAAAGCATGCGGATTGCCGGTGGCTTCTCCGGCAAGACGTAAGGCGGTCAGGTTTACAAACCACTCCGTTGACGAGAGATTGTGATCAATCACCTTCTGATCGAGGGACCTCAACCCTGCAAGCGCCCACATCGCGTGAACCCGTCCATGGGCCGAACTGTTTTTGGCAAGCTCGGTGAGCTGGGGAATAAGCTTGGTCATATTTCCTTCCACAATCCGTTTCTGACTGGCCAAACGCCACCAGAGATAGTCGTGGGAAAGGGCTCCCACGAGATCTGTCGGGGCTACCTTTGGCTGATACTTTTCCGGAACGACTCGCCAGATGCGACCCACTCCAATGTGTTTGTCGAGCTCTCGCTCTTCGGACTGGCGACGCAGGTAACTGGTTAGGAATTTCTTGTCCTGGATGATACCGCGATTCAGATCCACGATGTAAAGGCAGCCGTCGGGTCCAAAGGAGCCGTTGACCGGACGAAAGCGCTCGTCGGTGCTGGCTAGGAACTCCCGCTTGGTCCACTTTTTGTCGTCATACTGACGATGCTTGTATCCCGTGGTCGCTGGCATTGGGGCATTCGGTTGGAAGGCTCCCACGGTATTCGTTCCGGGACTGAAGCTGAAGATTGCTCCTTCCCATTCTGTTCCAAACGCACCGCTGCTGTGAACGGCAAGGCCGCTCACCGAGGTCACTCCGTTGATCCGTCCATCCTCCTGGATCATACCGGGATTATAGGCGCGGTTCATTGCAGTGTTGGTGCGAATTGCGCGGACTCCCCGGCCGGGAGCCCCCGGAGTGCCGTAAAGGCGATCGTAGATTTCCGAATCCGTCTGGAACCAATTGCTGTTGTTGTTAAAGTAGAGGCGGCCGAAGCCATCCGATGCCATCCCCCATTGTCCTCTCGAATTGGTCCCTTCGCTAATAATCTTGCCGTCACGCCACTGGAGTCGACGACTTGACTTGGAGTTGTACATCCAGTTATCGATCGCGAAGTGCAGTCCGTTCTCGGCGTGCTCAATGTTGCTCGGGGCCGCCTTGGCGTATTCAGCCACCGGTGTCCGTTTGTCAGCAACAAGGTCGCCATCGGTATCTTCGCAAAACAAAAGATTTCCGTCACCGGCTGCTACCAGTGCGCCTCCCGGAACAATCGAAACACTTCGGGGATTAATGACTTTGTCGAGGAAGGTCGTCGCTTTATCCATCCGCCCGTCACTATCGGTATCCTCAAGCACTTGCACCCGGCTGATAGGATCATCCGTTTTTGAGCCACTGGCATCCCTCATATAGGATTGAAATTCACAAACCCAAAGACGGCCCTGCATGTCGAACTCGGCAAAGACCGGGTCCTTGATCATGGGATGGGAGGCCACGAGTTCGACTCGAAACCCCGGCGCCACTTTGAATGATTTCGCGGTTTCTTCAGGCTCAAGGAATGGAGCTGGGTCGGGAGCCCACTTGCGCCAGTTTGTCGAAGTCAAGAGACCTTTGTTCTTCTCTTTTTTGTCGCCGTTCTGAGCAAGCGAGGTCGCTGGCGTCAGAAGAGGGACAAGGAAACTGAGAAAGAGGACAGAGAGACCTTTTTTGGCACGAAAGCGGGAGAGTAAAGAGTGAGGATTTGGCATAAGTAAGGCGTGATGGAGCGGCTACAGTTTCATGTCTCCGGGAAAAATGTCAATAGTGCCGAACGCAAATTCCTAGCATTTACGAGGCGCCTTACTTCGCGAGGCGCACAGCACAAGAGCGTGAGGACTTGAAGCCTATTCGCGACCATCCTCGTCTCCATTATTTTTTCGTCAGCAAGCAGCCTTTGCGGCGAAGGGGTCTTGGTTTATTTTTCCAAGGATGATCTTCGCCATAAATGGGGATCCGAAAGGATAGCTTGGTGCTCTTTCTAATTTATTTAAAGTTCTGTTTTGACTGAGTCAAACGACTCGCCGAATGAGCTACTCCCTTGAAATGGGAATGCGCAGTAAGCATGGAGGTAGAGGAGTGCGCGGGGGTAGCTTTGGGTGAGTGTCACTATTGTAGGGCCCCTTTAGGTAAGCTAGAAAGAGTCGGGATTGGAACTTTGGAGGTAGGAAGTGTCACCCGTTTTTGTTACCTTGAGACGCGCGAAGACTTTGGTGTAATTATCCATTCGAACTGAAACCTTTTCGATTCCGTTGCCGAGGTCTGCAATCGTAACATTGGCTGATGGATTATCTGTGATGTTGAGGTCGCTCCAGGTAACAAGGTCAGAGCTGTACTGGAAAAGCTGACTGAAATCAGTCGTTGATTCTGATCTGCGATGAAAGCTGTAGATGTTTGTTGCTGACGAGAGGTTGGGGAGGATTTCATAGTCAGAGACCTCGGGGTTTCCGTTGAGAATATATTCAAGGTGGAGATGGATGCCGTCCTGATCTTGGTCAGCGGATTGTGGGGTAGAATTTTGGGAGCTTCCTTTCCACAAGTCGTAAGGGGAGAGATCCCCAAGTATCCTGATTCTCCAGCTCTCGGAAAGATCAGTTGATGGGCGATTGAGACTAAAGGTGTAGTTCATATTTCCTGAAGAATCGTAATAGCCTTGGTAGTAATCATGCTGGTTGATCTGGACGTCTTCAAGGTCAATCCACGCATCATTAAGATATCGTTGGGCAGTGAGTTTTGTGCCAGGAGGGACGTTTTTTAGGAGCACGGGAAGGTGGCCAATCCCTCCGCTGTTGATCGTGAAATCGGCTAGGGTCAGGGTGGCTGTGCAATTGATCTCTAGGGGATAATTTTTGATCATTGTCCCTTGGTGCATGGTGACATCGATCTCATGATTATGTTGGAATTCATCAAAGACAGATTCCCAGGGTTGGGTGCTGTTGGTAATTCGATTGGAAAACTCTGCATCGCTTCCCCAGTAAACGGATGGCGATTTAGCGGGGAGGATGAATGAAATTTCACCTTCGACGACATCGCCACTTGAGTAGGAGCGTCTCACGGAATCTGAGCTGAGATCGAATAAGGTCGTCGTGCTCCCCCAGGTTCGGGAGTATGGGTGCATGTGAAGGTCAAGCGGCAGCCCGTTGAGCTTTGAGCCCGTTGAGATCAAGCCGCGATTAGCATTTGGGGTGTCCGCACCAGCGCTTGTGTCATTGATGGCCAACCAACGGTTGGTGAAGGGGAAGGAGGCTTCATTGTAGCCATTTCCGGATGGATTGGTTGTTTTTGCGGAGCCGAGGCCGGTGGCGCCTCCCTCATAATAATCGGAGAAGAAAGAGGTGAAGTAGTAGTCGGCAGACATCTGATAAAATGTCAGTCGTCGAGGGTTGATGACATCTTGCAGAAATTCATATTTGTAAGAGTGGAAGCGGCGGTTGTAGTCCAGTGTCCCACAGGCTCGGGTTCGATAGGTAAAACGAATTTTATCATCTGCAGTGACCCCGGAGTAAAGAACCTCGGTCATGTTTGGCCCTGGCCAGCGGTAGCAGGTTTTAAGCCTTTTGGCGGGTTGATAGACATTAGAGCTATTGTAGTAGTTTAGAAAATCTGCGCCGCCTACGTTTTCAGTCCAGTTGTGGGTTGTTGCTCCGTTGAATGGTGTGGTGAAGGTTGGGCGTGTGTCGCCGCAAACGGCCCCTCCCGCGTGTTGGGAAATATCATAGGTCATCGACTCACCCCAAGCTCCCAAGGCGGCTTCGTCCCATTTCCAGGTATAGAGCTTGGACCATCCGATGAGGGAAAGTGAAGAGTGGGAGACAGTGCCCAAAGTGCCATTTCCCCAGTAGCCGTAGATCGTTTTTAATCGGAATGTTTGGCTTGCTCCGGCAGTGAGGGGAACCATCGTGTAAGCTCGCAGCCACCTTCCTGCGTGAGGGGTGCTTCCGGCTGCGCCGTGCCAGTTTTTGGAAACTTGAACTGGAATTCCAGTTGGGCGACCATCATCGTAACAAAGGGCCATAACGGTTCCGGTAGCGGCACGGACTTGATCAGGAGCAAAGATCAAGGGGATGTTGACTGGCGCGTTGGTGGGATTGTTAATGGTGAAGGTGTATTCATGAACCGTTTTTTTATTTGTGGATGGATTGACCCCACTGGTAGGGAGATCGAGTCGAAGTCCTCCGATTTCGGAATCCCAACTCCGAGTGAGGCTCGCTCCATTCCACATGGTGGCGTTTGTGATAGAGGTATTTGGATCCAGAGCGGTGGTGTCTTCGTTGAGGTGAGGCTGAACCGACATCGATATTTTATTCGAGAGGTCATCTTCCAGGTGTGTGGTTCCCGCTGGGGTGGTCAGAGAAATCGAAGTGCGCGTGACGTTGGGGTCTCCTCTGAAATCCAAGGTGAAGGTGACGTGATCTGGCCATGCTGTGATTTCGAGCCTCCCATAGATTTCATCACCTTGAGGAGAAACAAAGACCAAGCGCGTATGGTCAAACCGCTGCACGTATTGTCCTCCTTCAATGAAGCGGAAATATTGGTTGGCGGTGTCTTGGGTGATGCCGCTGGTGCAGGTGTAGTGATCGCTTCCGATGTAAGCAGAGAGCTCTAGGTTGGCGGCAGAGAATTGGGTGACATCTTCAGTAAGGCCTGAAACATAATCACCTCCGGTTAGGGGGTCGAATCCACTGAGGGCTCCGGTATCGCATTCAAATCTCAGACTGTAAAATCCAGTCTGAACGATGATGTCAGGGTTTTCCCGAGTTCCATTGTGCGCTGAGGTATGTTGGCGTCTTTTGGCTCCCAATGTATTTGGGTGTCCATTTTCGAAATACGAATAGGTGTAGTTACGGTTAACTTCAGCCGATGATGGATCTGGTATCAGAAGAAGGCATATGAGAAAAAAACAGATTGGAATTCGTCGAGTGGTGTTCGTCACGGGGCGCACCCTAGTCTAGGTTTTTACGCCGTGAAGTTTTATTTTTAATTAGATTTAATTATGGTTGACTTATTTTTCAGGGCGTATTGCCCCGCCCACCCAGCGCGGGTGTTTTGAGTTTCGAAAGATCCTCGATTCTGCCGATCCAACCGCTAGGAGTTTGCGTTTGGCGGGAGGGCTTTGGAGGCGCATTTGGACTGGATCGTAGGGGGAGAAGGGAGGCTATTGAGGCAACTCGCCGCAGCTGGCAAGGGCGAGCAGGGACATGTTTGTTGCGGCCTGGGTGATGTAGTGTTTTCCGTCGCGGCGGGGAGAGTGGGTGAACCAACGACCAGTCTCTCGTTGATTCGATTTTAGCCAGCGCAGGCCGCTTTGGATCACGGGGTCATTGGTGTCTATCCCGGCCTGACGGAGAACAAAAATTGAGAATGCGGTGGCGTAACCATCGCTCACCTGGCTTTGGGCTTTTCCATCTTCGCGTTTCCACTCCTGATTTCCGAGTTGGATCAATACCCAGCCCCCATCCTTTTGTTGGAGCGCTCTTAATTCCTTGATCCAATTCTTGGTTTGATCCGGGCTGGTCAGCTTTGGATCGTGTTTGGAAGCCCAGAGGAGCATTCCTTTTTGGTGGAGGGAAGTGGGTGTATTCTTCCAAAGAAATTTCCTTAGTTTGATCTTTGCAGCAAGGGCCGCTTCGCTCCTTTGGTAGGTTGGCGGCGTCATGCTCAAGGCGATGGTGGCGAGGGTGACGCCATAGTGGTCATCGACTTCGAATGGACCCCAATGGCATTTGAGCCAGTTGTCCCAGGCTCCTGACGGACTTTGCTTCTTCCAAGCATGGTCGAGTGCTGCCGCAGTGTCGGGATGAAGGTTCTTCCCGGTCGTCATCTCGCTGATGGCGAGGAAACTAGAGGTGGCGACGATGCCTTCGATCGCGCCATACTGGCGGATGGGTTTTGACTTTCCCGAGATGTAACCGGAAACATAATCGCGGGCGAACTTTCTGTTCTCTAGAAAGACTTTTGAAGTTGGCGTAGCCAGTGATGCGGCGACGAGGTGGAGTCCATTTGTGTGGCAGGTCACGCATTTCCGGTTTGATTGCCAGCGGGAAACGGAGTCTTCGATAAAGACGATGGCGCGGTCGGCCGAGAAGTTTTCAGCGATTGCTTCGTCAGCCAAGTTGGGCCTGAAGGAGACTCCGTTTTTTTGTGCGCACAGAGGATGAATGAGGGAAAGTGGCAAGGCTGCCAAAATCCAGGCCATGAGGTGGAAAGATGTCTTTGGGTTGATCATGAATTGGATTGGGGGAAGCGAAAACTGTATCGTAAGACCGCCGATTACGAGGTGATTTCTTCGGGCGGGAAGGTTGCGGAAACCCGGGTTTGGCGGAACCCATGGGGGAGAAAGGGAACTGTAATTGAGTGTTTTAGAAAGCGGTTGAGGGACCACTGAGAAGCTCGTCTTACAAGCCGTCGATTGCCCAGCCCTTTCGGTAGGTCTGCCGTATAAGGGTATTTGCTTCCGGGCTGTTTGAAAATTTGAGTTTGCCGCTATTCCAGCGCAAAATTTGTTCTGGAAAACGGCAAGCAATCGTACCGAGGAGCACTGTCTCGGTCATCGGGCCCGAGTAGTCGAAGTTTGAGCTGGGACTTCCTTCGCCTCGAATGGCTGAAACCCACTGGCCGTAGTGATCATCACTCTCGGGTTTTTCGAGTGGGTAAGTGAGCTTCTTTCCGTCGACATAAAAGTCCGGGAGATGATTACTCCCGTGTTTTGTGATTAGGCTGGCCTTCTCTCCAACCAAAATGACTCCGTTATCCGGGATTTTAGTCTTCGGTGGGAAGCCTGCCTCTTCGGCCGCTGGCTTCTGTTTTCCATCATACCAAATCATTTGAAAGTTCTTACCCGAAGTATATTTCGTGCCGGCAAAATCGTAGTGGATACGCTCCCACTCGGGAAAGGTTTCCTTCATCGGCGCGGGGCCTTCGTGTTTCACGCTCCGCGCCGGTCCAAGCTCGAGCGCCCAGACCACGGGATCGATGATGTGACATCCCATGTCGCCGAGTGCACCTGCCCCAAAATCATACCAGCCGCGCCATGCGAAGGGATGATAGATCTCTTTAAGAAAAGGGCGCTTTGGCGCTACGCCGAGCCAAAGATCCCAATGGAGGCCATCCGGAATATTACTGGAGCCATTCGGCCGCTGGTGACCCTGGGGCCAAATGGGACGATTTGACCAAGTATACGCCCGCTCGATCTTTCCAAGAAGGCCAGCGCGAACCAGGTCTACGAGGCCCTTGTAGTTGACCCCGCTGTGATTTTGGTTGCCCATTTGAGTTGCCACTTTTGCCTCGCGCGCCGCCAAAGTAATAGCGCGCGCTTCGTGCACCGTGCGAGTGAGGGGCTTCTGAGTGTAGGGGGAGATCCCAAGCTTGAGCGCGGTCATCGTCACCGGCGCGTGCATATGATCAGGTGTCGATACCGTGACCCCATCGAGTTTTTCCTTCTCGAGCATTTCGCGCCAGTCGGTGTAGCGTTTTGCCTTCGGCCACTTTTTTGCCGCCTCAACGAAACCTCCTCTTCGTTCCTTTCCGAGTTCATCGACGTCACAAAAGGCTGCGATTTCTCCGTGCTTCGATGCCCCGAGTGAGTCGACCCATCCCTTCCCGCCAACCCCAACCGCACCGAGGGTTGGTCGTTCGTTTGGTCCGGCCTTAGCGTGAGGTAGACTCAGGACTCCGGCGCCATATCCCAGAAAAATTCTCCGTTTCATTAAGAAAATAGACGATCTCGTTGGCATGATTCTTTCGTGCCAATCGCTTTGACTTCATTTTTGGTGAGATGGCTTTGAACTCGCCTTGCAGTCGCATTAGAAAAGGTCGGGAAGATTGTGAGGCATATTTCTTTAGCCATTAAAAAGATCGTTCCCATCACCAAAGATTTAACGTCGAGAGCGTGGAACTACTTCTAATTTCAAATGTTTATGCGCGGGCACGTTTTTTGCAAAATGTGAATACTGCGATGAACATGAAGTAGTAAGTGTATTCGACAGTAGCAAAACCCCCATTTGGTAGACTAACTATTCCAGAGTAACGGTTTAAGAGGAATAAAAAACAGTAAAGGACAGAAATTAAAAGCCATGATAGACCAAGCTTTTTCATTCCAAGCCGGAAGAATAAAAATGCGGAAAATGCCATGAGACATCCAGACATCGCGTAGTGTGATAGCTTGAGAAATTTTTGTGAATCTTGATCAAACGAATTATTAAAAACTGCCAGTTGGAGTCCTGAAATAACGGTAATCCACCAAATGATGAAAGCCAATATAGCTAGGGTTAATCCTACTCTGTCACGAATTGATTGAAATAACGCTACCGGAACACTGAGCCAGAGCGCCCATCGGATGGCAAACGTAAGAATTGTATCTTCACCCCAATTGAAGATTCCCGAGATGAAAAACGGCTCGACCCCGTTTTTTGATCGCATCAAGAAAGTGGCAATGAAGACAAACACAGCCCATAGGAAGGCGTAATGTTCTTGTCGTGGATAGGATGATTTCATCATTGATGATGAATGTTAGAGGGGCTCGAATGGTGTAGAAGGAAGAATTATACACCGTTCGGTAGTCGGAGAATAAGCACGGAGCTGAGCATAGCCACTTTTTGACAAAGCGGCCAGTGGCTTTTAGCTGACCCAGAGAGCTCAAGTGCTTCAGTCCTTTGTGGACGTGAGCCATACGTGGACTGGCCTGGACACACTCCAACGCTTGGGCAGACGATTGGTAGGGTTTCCAGGTGCCCGGGGTGACAGAAAGCGGCACCTCGGGGAGAGATGTGCTCCTGAAGCCATTAATGACGGTTCTTCCACACTGAGCGCCGGTTCTCAGTCGTCATAGGGGCGTCGGAAACTTTAATTATTTTGTCGGTGTCCAAGTCTTTGAGGACTAGATTTACGGAACTACCTACCGTCTTGCCCATTCCAGATAACACTTCTACCAAGTCTTCGGCGAATCGCTTTTCCCATCGAGCAGCATAGGTTTTGTGGCAAAACTCTAAGATTTGCATGGCTGGAAGTCCATCGATGCTTATTAGTTCATAGCGCTTACCTGAAAAAACCACCACAGCGTTGTCATCGTGGCAGGAAACTTGGGTGAACGGAGACAACTTTGGAAAGGGTTCTCCAGCGGGTTTTGCTTCAGACTCAACTGCTCCCGCATCGCTGCCGGTTGCGCCGTCATCACTTGGAAAGGATTCTCCAGAGGGTTTGGTTTCAGACTCAACTGTTCCCGTATCGTTGCCGGCTGCGCCGTTATCACTGGATTCCGTCTTTTCCCCGCACCCGACGAGCGCGAAGGTGCCAAGTAGTGTTACTAACTTCCTCATCATCCCTGAATCCTATTTCCTGAGTGGTGATACACAATCACAAAGCGCAACCCCCGCCGAAGAGGCCGATCAAATTTTCTCAGCACCGTATTATATATCGATCAACCCATCCAAAAAGCCGTAGTCCACCGGCGGCGCGGTTCCTCATTCAGCAAGATCCACAGGAGATAATTCAGCGATCGAGAGCAGATACCATCCATGGGGAAATCGCCCTCGTCCAATCTACATACCCTTCACCGACTGCTAGGAAATTGTTTTTGGCGGGAAAGGGTTGAAGTCGCATTGAACCGGAGCGGGGCGTGAAAAGGGGATTGGTGGCTACCGAAGCCTCATGATTGATGAACGGTAATGAAATCTAGGATACGCCCGGAAAGTGATTCACATACTTGATCTTAAAATCAGGGAAATGGTTAACGATCTGAATCTTATAATCTGGGAAACTGGTAACGATTTTCCAAAGGCCCGGTTTGTTGGCGAAATGCCTGACCTTTTTGACTTTCAGATCGGGGAAATGATTCACCACCTTGACCTTGTAGTCGGGAAAGCTGCGCACGAATTGTATGCGCCCGTGAATTTGTGAGAGATCGATATTTTTTCCTGCCATGTAGATCCGACGCTCAAGCATGGCGATTTATTCAATTCCACGAAGGATCCATTGCTAGAAAATTGTCTCTGGCGGAAAAGGGTTGAAGGCGTATTGGGCCGGGGCGGAGAGGGTGAATAGGATTCGGAGTTTCCCGAGGCTCTTTTGAAATTGAACATGAGCTCAGCGTGAGAGCCGCAATTGCGGCCACAATCAGAAAACGCATGTGGAACGGTGAGAGAGAGTGAATGCTAATTAAAGCTAAAAATCCAGCATTTATCATGAGCTTGCATGGATCTTTCTCATCCGATGCGATCAGGACCCAATTCCCAATATGGGGCAATCTTCAGATGATACTACCTGCCTTGCATTGAGATGGGGCAGAGGTTGTTCAGCACGACGTGCGTCTGTCAGGGAGCACCCTTGTTCATGTCGGCATAGACCGCGGCATACCGCTTGCCAAGCAGGTCATACGACTCGCGGTTAAAATGAACCTTTGGACGGGCAGCCGGGCTGCAACCCGTGGATTCGACAAATCCGGTATGAAGTACTGTCTCCGGCAAGCGTCTCAGAATATCCCTGATTTTGCTAATGCGCGCTACCCGATCCGGCGCGTTGTGGTCTTTGCCGGTGCCGTAGAACTCCGCCAAGTTTCCGACGATGAACGGAAGATTCGCTTCCTCCAGGTCCCCGCGCACATCTCTGATCAGGCGATGCAGTTTCTTCTCATAGACATCGGTCTTTGCCTGTTTGACGGTGTCCGATTCACCCTGATGCCATAAAATACCCTTGAGAGTTCCCGCTTGCATCGCCGCCTTTGCATGACGGATGGCATCGTTGTAAATTGCTGACCCTTTCTCGAGTCGAGCGATATCCCGCCCGCCCCAGGCCATCGGAATCAAACCGACCACAACACCAGGTTTGTCTGCCACATAGGTCTGCGCAAAAGAGAGCCCTGGACCGTGCATTTTCTTCTTATTGGGACGTCTGGGGTGAAGCGGATGCGCGCCCGGCACCCACTTCGGCTCCTGTCCTTCTCTCGCGTAAAGCATCTTCAGCACATGTGGAACCGGCTGGGTATCACCGGCTGCGATTTTCACGCCTCCGGACATGTTGGACTGCCCCATCAGGAGAAATAGATGGAACTCCTTCTTTGCAGGAGGGATCTTCCAGTCATTTGGGTCCTTCTCATCTTCTGTGGCAAGAGCGAAGGCTGTGAGTATCGTAGATACAGCCGCGATCGATCGTCTAAGTCCCCTCCTCGCTGCAAGAAAATTGCTCTTGGCGTGGGAGGGTTGAAGTCGCATTGGGCCGGGGCTGAGGGGGAAGAGGAACTTGTCCCTCTATTGTTCTTCCACTCGGAAGAAGAGTTTATTTAGGTCTTGGTTCCCGCCGGTAAGCGCCAAGGTGACGGTGATTTGGGTGTCGTCAGCCGGATTTTCATCTTCGGCTGCAGTGATGTTGTCATCGATGTCCATCTCCCAATTGATCATGTCGGTGGAGACTTTGACAATGTATGAGGCTGCCCGGGTTTTGGGCCAGGTGAGGGTGACTTCGTTGGATTCTGGTGAGTAGACAATGTCGGTGATCGCGAAGGGAGGTGCTGGAGATCCGGTTCCAACGGTGAGGAGTTCCGAGAGAGCGTATACCGACTTGCTGTCGGTGTTGTTTCTTTGGAAGCGATTCCAGGTGCGTCCGGAGTTGTTTGCGTTGGTGTTGCCATGGCTCGTTCTCAATTCGTCGGTGGTGTCGCCTGCGGGATTGACCGAACTTCCAAAGCCTCCGGTCCA
>Ga0115013_10000229_pt1 | contig 36555 bp, 29 predicted proteins | sample SouAtlMetagenome_2_FD_88686 | JGI IMG/M metagenome (GOLD analysis project Ga0115013, IMG submission 88686) | Marine eukaryotic phytoplankton communities from Atlantic Ocean - South Atlantic ANT15 Metagenome | ecosystem: Environmental > Aquatic > Marine > Oceanic | place: South Atlantic Ocean...
TAAGTTTTGCCCCATAGGATTAGTTCCGTAATAAGGCCGGGTATCATCAGTAGTAGTATCGTCGTCATCTCCGAATGTATAAAAGGTTACCAGATTACCTGGACTTGCATAAATTTTTCTACCATTCTCTACTAGTTTCCATTTCTTAGTGTGTATATCAAATTTAATCTCTTCACCATATTTGTTAAACATTCCTTTATTAACATTAACATCAAAGATGTCTTCGACCTGATATTGTTTAGCAGAGTCAACATAATAAAATTGATACCTTTCATTTATTTCAGAACCATCTTTGTTAAAGAATGCCGCATTATCATCTATGTGTGGTCTATAACTAGGATGATCAATATCTCTTTCTCCTGCTGGTACATCAGACTGTGTTGGGGAATCAGCATTTGCTCCTGGGTTTGCCATATCGTCGAGTAATGCTTGTATCTCTTCTGGCGGTTTATCGTAATTTGAATGATTAGAATTACTTTGATTATCAGGATCATCCCACTTTCTTTCGGTCTTCTTGATCATCTCAATTTTGCTCATCTCATATTTACTATTAAAAAACATATTTAAGTCTTGTGTAAACAGACCTTCACTGAATTTGGATATACTTCCAGTTACTTGATAAACTCCGCTCATTGTATAATTTAAATTACCGTAATCAAATAATCCTGTGTTATTATCTTCGTCTTCAAGATTATTATCTAAACGTCTAGGTGCCTCCATCACAAACAATATGTCATGTGTTTTCTTTACCCAGTCAGCACCATTTACTTTTTCTCTGCTTTGTCCATAAAAACAGTCGGTCCCTAACCAATATGGGTCTCCCCTTATCGACATGTCAATTTGTAAATGTGATCTAGCATTAGTTGCCTGCCTCATTAAATGACTCATTGTAGTAGGTCTTATAGAATCCATTTCAATAGGTGCTTCTTTAACTGTATCTTCTACATCAACAACTTCCAGTCTAGGTTTGAGAGTTTGCTTTCTTGCTTCGTCTATTGCCGCTTCACTGTCTTGCTGGAATCTTAAGTCTGCCATTTGTTTAGCATCTTGCCCTTCTAGTCCTAATACTAATTCAGAAGCATATATGTATTTGGCACCACTGGCACCATAATCTAGTACTAGTGTTGAAATTGGATTTTCTTCGTCACCTTGTTGAGGAGCCGTTGCCGCTTGGCCTTCTGGAGTCATGCTGTAACCTGATAACAATGCGCCACCTATTTCTTCTACGGATAATGCTGAGGCCAAATCTTTCATTAGTAGTTGGTCTTCATATCGCCAACCTGCCGAACCTCTTACTCCAGTTCCATTTGCATTTTTTTCATTTATAAGTCGTTTTACTTCTTCGTCAGAATACCCAACATATTCTGCAAAATTTGTTAAATCACCATCACTAAGTTCACTTAATGAATCCAATATACCAGATGCTTTCTTTGTTTGTTCCATCTGATCACCAACACCCTTTGCATTGTTAGTATTTTTATTTGCTTGGTCTTCACTTAAAGAAGATGACGTTGCTATAATACTTTGCTGTGCATAACTAGGCCTTGAAAAAGTTGGTATTTGTATAGCAAACGCCTCATCAAAATTAAAATCTATTCCTACAACTTGATCATTTAATCCTGTAAAACTATAATAGTATTCCTTTTGTATGCCTAATTCATTCATGAGTCTTGTAATTAATTCCATATCAGGATTCACAACGTTTTCAAATTCTTCTCTGAATACCATCATGTTAGGACTACTATTATAACTCAACACAGGTCTTACATAAAAGTATTCATCATAAACACCTTTTTCTTCATCATATCCATCATCACTATAATCATAATAATGATTCGTGTCTAAAGTAAGCCATCTTACATATGATGAATCAACTACCTCGGCTCTATCTGTTGATCCGGGATTCTTTACTTTTATTGCTTTATTAACAAAATCTTCACTTAAAGATAATACTAGATACATGGCATCTTTAAGATGTGTACCTGTTGGTAAACGTATTTCTATAATAGGGTCTGTATATACTTCCTTTCCGTCTATTTTTGTATATTTAGAATACATAGATACATCTGCAGAAGCACCACCCACTGAGATAGTATGTTCTATAGATGCTGTGCCTTCATTTGGATTTTCCATCATTTGTAAATTTCCATCTGCATCAAGGTATTGATTGTTGTCGTCGTTTAAATTCCCGTCGCCATCATAAGTTTGACGTGCACCTTGAGACCTTGCATAATCTAAATTACTAATTTCATCTCCTGTTTTCTGAGCATCGGTCCAGTCTATTGAACCGTCGTCATTCTGTGCAAATGTGCCTGACTTTGCAAAAGTTTCTAATTTACTAAAGTCTTTTAATATAGAATTCGAAATGGTGTTTTCTGTTTTGTGTACAGATTTTTCATTTGCACTAGGATCATCATCTCCTGTTGTTTTACTATTTTCTATAAAGTCGCTTATATCTATTGTGATTGATCTACTATGATTTATAGTTCTTTTCTGAGAATCCTTATCTTCCGTATCAGTTTTGTCGATCTGATCGAAATTTTTGTTATATGCATATTCTAATCCGAAGCCGTCTTCTTGTATTGATGTTTCACCATATTCGTTTTTTACTTCGGTCTTCCTCAATCCACCAAATAATTCTGTTAAGTTTTTTCCTGATATAGTCATTGTACTACCTAGTACAATAGTGTCTCTACCACCTGTTTGCTGTCTATAACAAGAAAATCCATAAACGGAACCTTGTTCCGCACTTATTGCCATATCATAAGTTACACCACCTAATTCAAAGTATGATTCTGTTAATTCTACTGTAGAACATTTAATATCAGAGTTAGTCGTTGCCGATTCACCTGACGGTTTATCTATACTCACACCAAATGGAATATTTTCTAACTTACCGCCTTCGTCTCTGTCCTTGTTAGTTGGGTCTGTATATCCTCTAAAACTTAATTCTAAAAATAATCCTGGTACTGTAGATGGTTCCGGTCTATATCCACAATATGCCCTTGCTTCTGCAAGTCTATCTAATAAGGTAATTGAACCTGGCTCTGTAATTGTAAACTCTATCTTTAACGGTTTCATATCACTATCCATACCATTTAAAGACATAATTTCTACATTATCTATACCTAAATCAGTTGCACCTGTTTGTGCTATAATTACAATATCTTCTGGCGCAGGTTTATTTAAATTTCTTGTTTTTGCATTTGCCTTAGTGGCATTTACTGTGTCTTCCCTTTGTTCTTTTGATTCGTCCTCATTATCAGGTTCTTCTGTTCCTGATTGGTATTCAGCATATTTGCTTTGTTTAAGCATATACAAAGTAAAAACATAATTAGGAGAATCGTATTTGTCCATAACATTTGGCATAACTTGATTTCTTAAATATCTGGAAGGACTGTAAACATGGTCATGAATTGTATCACCTGCTTTCTCATCACCCAGTTGCCCACTTTCTTCAAGTCCGGCCATCAGTCTAAAATGATTTAAATCGTCTAATTCTTCTGCAGTGAAATCTTCTGTTTTATTACCGAACATCTGGGTAAGACGACCATCTATATCATCAAACGTAAAGGGCGTTCCCATTTTTTCGTACCCTTCAGCCGCATTAAAGAATTCTTTTCCTCTTTCAGATTTTATTCGATAGCCATCGCCCTTATATCCATCATGGATATAAATTCCGTAATCTTTGTCTCCTGCTGAATTATCAGACATGATTTACCTCGAATATAAATTAGCCACCATGTCCGGTGAGGGTAGTTTAATTTTTAATCCTGGTTTGAAGTCTCTTATAGGATCGTGCAATTTATCTAAATTTCTCATAGTAAATACCCACCATAGTCTAGAGGTATTATATAATTTAAAAGATAAAAGATCTGGACGTTGATTAAATTCTTCTGTAATGATAAACTCTTCATCGTAAATACTTTGAGGTACTCGAGGCAAGTTGTTTACATCTAAAAATGTACCATCAATTAAATTTGTTTTTTTAACAAACGAATCGTTTTTATATGTAGCCATTAAATAAATCCACCCTTGTATAATGTTCCTTTTCTTAATCCTTCCAAGTCAAATTGTTCCCTTGTTTTTCTAGGGGAATAGTGTGGTATAAGGTTTACCATGACATTCATTCTAGTTGGAACGAATGTTGTTTCTTTTTTCTCACTTCTCCCTACATTGGTTTCAACAGGAACGTAATCACAATCATCTGGTAACTGTATAGAGTAGTCTTGTATATGCACTGGCACTTTATTAAATCCATGATCTCCCATGTATTCAAATAACAATACAGGAGGTGGTGTACCATAAGTTCCCCTTGCTACGGATAATTCTCCAAAATATGATTTTGTAGACACTCTTAAAAAATGCATCATTGCTAGTAAGTAATGACCATCAAAAATATCATTAGCATAAAAGTCAGCCTGTACAGGTAATGCTGGAGGTGTACTTTTAATATATGTGTATATAGGATAATTTGTACCATGTGGTGCAATTTGATTATATTCTGCTACACCTGACAAGTATATCTGAGGTGTGACTTGCCAAACTAAACCGCCTGTTGCATTTAAAGGTGCTAATAGTCCGTTAGGATCATCTGCGTCTATTCCATAAACTTTATTCTTACCACCGTTTTTAGGCCTTAATCTTGCTCTCCAATCAAAATTAGCAATATCTCCTTGTAGTCCTTCATCTTTTATTTGTACTCCGCCTACTATGCCCGTTGCCGCCGCTAATGCTTCTGCTTTTTTTATTCTTGCATCTATTTGTAAGCCATCAGTATAATCGTCACTCCACTTTTTACCCATAAGGTTCCAAAATATAGATTGAACATTCGGATCTAAACCTGATATTTTATCACTTATCTTATTGTTTAAAAAACTGTTTACACTCTTTTGAAAGAACGACATAATAATCTCCTGTGTATATATTTATCATATTCATTAAAACTATTGTTAATCCATAAAAGTGGCTAAATATACATTGACAATACGCAATAGTTGTGTATAATACTAACAATATAAATGAATTATAATTTTGAGGAGAGTTAATGGCACAGCCTAAAAAAGTAAATTATCTTAATAATAAAGATATTCTTAAAGAAATTGACAAAAGTAAAATGTCATATTGCTATATTTCAGATGATATGTATGCAAAATATGATATTATTCTACAGGATGTCAAAAAAATAAACAGAAACAGTATTAAATTAGCAAGAGAAAATCGTGCTTCTATAATGCAGTCAATTGGTTATCAAGCCGCAATGGCAGATCATGACCCAAAAGATTACAAAAATAAACCCAAGCAGAAAGAGTTTGCTGTGGACCCTAAAAGTATTCCACAAGAAGAGTTAGTTTTTCGTGTAATGACTATGGAACACATTCCTGATGAACCAGGAAGGAAAAGGATTCCTAAAAACGAAGCAGAAACTAAGGCTAAAGTAAACTTTCCGTCCTTTAAGCATTATGCTTATGTAAATGGTGAGGTAACAGAAGTTGCTAGAAGTCATTGGCAGGGCAGTTTAAGTAATGGTCACTTTAGTGTAGATCACGGAAAGATCACTAACAAGTTAGGAACAATGTTTTTAAAACTTGTAGAGAGGTATTCTCATAGAGCAAACTGGAGAGGTTATACTTATGTAGATGAAATGCGTGGACAAGCATTAGTACAATTAAGTCAAATTGGTCTTCAATTCAATGAAGCAAAATCAGATAATCCATTTGCATATTATACGGCCGCAGTTAATAATAGTTTTACTAGAATTTTAAATTTAGAAAAACGTAACCAAATGATTAGAGATGACATATTAATAGAACAAGGTCATTTACCTAGTTATGGTAGACAAATTAAACACGAAGAAGAAATGAGGCAACTTCGTGAAGCGGCTGAAAATGATGCCCAAAGTGATATTAACAATTAAAACATATGGCGCAACTGTTTAAGACAGCGGCCTGTTTTACGGATATACACTACGGATTAAAACAGAATAGTCGCTTACATTTAGAAGATTGTCACAGGTATGTAGACTGGTTTATTGCAGAAGCAAAAGCCAGAAATGCTGAAACCTGTATATTCCTCGGCGACTGGAATCATCACAGAGCAAGTATTAGTGTCGCAACAATGAATGCATCTATTATAGATCTTAAAAAATTAAATGATGCATTTGAGAAAGTGTATTTTATAACAGGTAATCACGACCTTTATTACAAAGATAAAAGAGATATGAACAGCATAGAATATGCTCGTGACTTGCCTAACTTTGTAATGTGTGACGACTTCTTAGTACAAGATGATGTTGCTATTATACCTTGGCTTGTGGGAGACGATTATAAAACAGTTTCCAAAATGCAAGTTAAATACATGTTTGGTCACTTTGAACTTCCGTACTTTAAAATGAATGCAATGGTAGAAATGCCAGACCATGGAGGCATTAACGATAAAATGCTAGGTGGTCCTGAGTATGTTTTTAGTGGTCACTTTCATAAACGTCAATATAAAAATAATATACATTATATAGGCAATGCTTTCCCACATAATTACGCAGATGTCAGAGATGACGAACGTGGTGCTATGTTTCTAACATGGGGAGAAGAACCTCAATATGTTAATTGGGAAATGTGTCCAAAGTATAGAGTGTTTACACTTAAAGAACTTTTAGACGATCATCAAAACTTACTTGACGAATACACTTATGCAAGAGTTAAACTTGATATTAGCATAAGTTATGAAGAAGCAAATTTTATTAGAGAGAAATTTGCAGAACAATATAATGTAAGAGAACTCCAACTTATTCCTGTAAAAGAAGAGGAAGAATTTGAGGGAGGCGAAATACAATTTGAAAGTGTAAATCAAATAGTATTAGCACAATTAGACACAATAGAATCAAATGTAATCGATAAAGAAAAGTTGGTTGAAATTTATAACAGTATAGACACCGAATAATGCTAAAAATTAAAAACGTAAGTGCAAAAAACTTTATGAGTGTGGGTAACAACACACAGGCAGTAAATTTTGACAACTGTCAACTTACCCTTGTACTAGGGCATAACTTAGACATGGGCGGTGATGGTAGCAGAAACGGAACAGGTAAAACTACTATAATAAATGCATTAAGTTATGCATTGTATGGCGATGCTTTAACTAATATTAGAAAAGACAATTTAATAAACAAAACAAACGGTAAAGGCATGATTGTTACCGTAGAGTTCGAAATAGAAGGAAGAGAATATAGAATAGAAAGAGGAAGACGTCCTAATGTTCTCAAATTACTTGTAAATGGAGAAGATGCTTTTTCAGAAGAACAACAAGGTGATAGCAGGGAAACACAAAAAGAAATAGAAAAAATTATAGGTTTCCCACATAATATGTTTAAGCACTTAATTGCACTTAATACATATACAGAACCTTTCCTTAGTATGAGAGCGAACGATCAGAGAGACATGATTGAGCAGTTACTTGGTATTACTGAATTAAGTTTAAAAGCAGAAATATTAAAAGAGAGACAAAAGTTTACAAGAGAATCTATTAAGGAAGAAGAAATAACAATTAATGCTATTAATAAAAGTAACGAAAGAATAGAAAAAAATATCCAGGAAATAGAAAGTAGAAGTAGAGCATGGGAAAAGAATAAGGAAGATAAAATTATTTCTTTAGGAGAGGAAATAGTTGCTTTGGAAACAATTGACATAGATCAAGAACTAGACAACCATAAACTTTTGGTAGAATTAAAAGAGCAACGAACTAATCTGCAAGTTTTACAATCAGAAGAAAAACGTATCAGTACAAGTATAAAAAGAAGTTCTTCTAAATTAGAGGATTTAAAGTCTGCATTGGAAAGTGCCAAAGCAGGAATATGCCCAACTTGTGAGCAACCTACAGCACATTTAGATACACACGAAAAATACACACAAGATCTTGTAGATGATATAAGCAAAGAGGAAGTATATTTTTCAGAATTGGAAGTTAGGAATAAAGAAATACAAGAAGGATTAGTGGATTTCCTAAATATAGAAGATGACCCAAATGTGTTTTATAGCACTCTGGAAGAAGCATTACAACATAAACATAATGTAGAAACTATGAGAACACAACTAGAAGAAAAAGCATTAGAAGAAAATCCTTACACAGATCAAATAGAATCTTTACAGGAAACAGGAATACAAGAAGTTAATTTTGACACTATGAATGAACTTACCTATTTGCAAGAACATCAAGACTTCTTACACAAACTTTTAACTAGTAAAGACAGTTTTATTCGTAAGAAAATTATAGACCAAAATATTGCATACTTAAATCACAGGCTTGCACATTATCTAGATAAATTAGGATTACCACACGATGTTAAATTTGCTAGTGATCTCGGTGTTGAGATTACTGAATATGGTAGAGATTTAGACTTTGATAATTTAAGTAGAGGAGAACGTAATAGACTTATACTAGGATTAAGTTGGGCATTTAGAGATATGTATGAAAGTTTAAATAGGCCAATGAATCTTATGTGTGTAGATGAACTTATTGATAGTGGAATGGACAGTATGGGTGTTGAGAATGCTCTAGGAATACTTAAGAAAATGCATCGTGAACAAAGTAAAAATATTATGCTTATATCACATAAAGAGGAACTAGTTGGTAGAGTAAACAATGTATTAACTGTAGTAAAAGAAGGAGGTTTTACTGCTTACAATACGGATACTGAATATGTTAATTAGCAATGATCACAGTTTTAACAACACCAAGAACAGGTAGTACGTGGTATTGTCAGTATTTGTCAGATCTACATGGCTTTAAAAATCTAAATGAATTATTTGAAGACCCAAAATACAATTCTAATATAGAACAAGCCAAAGCATTATCATATTTAAAAGACAATCCAAAAACTGTTTTAAAAGTTTTCCCCAATCATCTCAAAAACAATTGGGGATTTACTGATCCTGATACTAACATCACAGTAACAACTTCTAGACGTCCTAAATTTGATAAGTTAGTTTTAGATACGTCTGATAAAATTTTTATTTTAACAAGAGATTTTTACCCACAATGTTTAAGTCATTATATTGCCACAAAGTCTAATCATTTTAGTGGGGAAGTAAGAGAACAAGAGCATCTTATTTTTGATCAAGATTGGTGGAACCGTACTGTGGAATATTTAATTAACTGTTATGAATTAATAGGTGATTATTCAAAGCAGTATGATTGTGAAATATTAGACTATAGTGATCTGCCTTTTGATGCAACTCCTAGCAATAAAAAATACATAAGACCCGTTACTTGGGATAAAAAGCCTTTAGATCCTGGTATTAATGTACAGTCTTTTTTCAATAAAAAAGGGACCTAAAGTCCCTTTTTCACCTTTTTAATATTACTTTTCAGTTACAAAAGCATTAAGTTCTCTTGCAGTTACAATAACATCTGCCGCTGTTATTTCCATAACAGGTATAGACTTTTTATCATTTGGAAATGATTCGTTGTGACTATAGATTGCTTCTTTTTGCCTTTCGTAATTCTGCTCTAGAATTCCTTGTGCTTGGTTAAGTAGATCGGCTCTGATTTCGAACCCAGTTTTATTACTATTCATATTTTTCTCCTGTGTGTATGTGTGTAATAGTAGCATTTGCTACAATCCTATTTATAAATTATTTTTGTAAAAAGCAATAAAAACGGTTGACAAGTTGTGCTTTTATGCTATACTATATGTATATTAAATAAAAACAAGGGAGTTAATATGTCATTAAATGAAATAAAACAAGAAGTAATGCGAGGTAATTTTACTACTTCAGAGTTACAATCTTTAATCAGTTATACTAGAACTGTAATGGAAACACAAACTAAAGCAACATTAAGTGTTGGTGATAATGTGTTTGTTGTACAGAAAACAAAAAGAACGCCTGGTGTTATTAAGAAAGTAAACATCAAACGTTGTGTTGTTGATATGCAAGGTGGCAGTTATAATGTTCCACTTTCAATGATTGAAGTTGCTTAATGATTGAAATATTACAAGAAGTTACTGACTGGGGGAAGTACAAGGTAAACAATGGAGTTTATCATGTGAATTCCTCAGGCAGACTTGTAGGTTATCAAGTAGATCAGGATTCTGAACTGCAAGTTCTTAAAGTTCCTAGCACACAATTTAGTAAAGCAAGACGTAAATTCGTAAAAATAGGCGAAAGAGCAGAAGAACTAGAAAGTCATATAATTAAAATACAAGGTTCTAAAGGTAATGTTTATTTGCTGGACACTAAAAATAATACTTGCACATGTCCTGGTTATACTTTTAGAGGCAACTGTAAACATATTAAACAACACTTGGAAACAGTTTAGGTCCTACGGACCTTTTCAAACTACATTCAATCGTTTCGTTTCACTCAACTCTTTCATTTGTTTGAAATTATTTTTAAGTAGACCGTTATCATGTATGTTGAAGCCATAACTCACCTATACAGGTGAGAATGATGTCATCATGTGATGCATTGCCATCTTAACCTCGGGTGCTATTAGGAACCGGTGAGCCTTATGTCCCCATACACTACCGTCACGAATCTCACGGAAATTACATAACCTAGGTAAGGTTAGTTATGTAACTTATAGGTTGCTTTTTCTCAGAGCCTATATCCTTTTAATACTGTTTAACGTGTGTTTGTATCTTTGCCGCTATACATCTCTAGTTCCCGCACCAGGGTTACTGGATTGTCAAAGAGCCCGATTTTATTTGCCTCGGTTGGGGCGGGTGTATAGTCCTTGTGTGCCTTGACTTAACGTCTGTGAAGTGCCATGATGTGAGTTGTTATCAGCAAATAGTTATCAATCTCTTAATGATTCTTTAAGGATTTCTGAGCCGCCTACTCTCACATTAATAATACCATTATAATAATCGTCTGTGAGTAATACTTTCCTTTCAAATTGTTCTTGTGCTTCTAAGTAACTAGCAACACCTCTACTTGGGCAAAAGTGTAAAATTTCTCTTAGAAAGTTATCTTCCCCTAATAATTCTACGTCTGCTTTTAAATGATCGTTACTGCCCCAATAAGTTTTCCAGTCGCTTTCTTTTGTGCCACGTCTTTTATTCTTTTTTCCTTTTAAGGGCGGTTTGGTTGTTTTGAATTTTGCAAGTTTCTTACCTACGTATTTTCTATTATTTGTTTTGTTTGTAATAATATATACAAAGGCCTCACAGTCCTCAGGAAGTGCAGTTATTTCTTGTTTGTTATGTAACCAAGTCATTTATAAATCTTCTGTTACTGACTTTCCTGCTTTTTGCTTCATATAGTTTTCTAATGTTTTTGCAAGTAACTCTCTTTGAGGTCCAGACATATACCATATCTCGTTCCATTGAATAGCACCTTGACTGTAAATTACTAGTTCTGTTAAACTTTTTTCTAGGGCGTCTGTTTCTTTTTTCAGCCTCCCAAGATATGCCACAATCTCTTCAGGCTCTGATTGAGCTAGGAAGCGGTGAAAAAATTTACTGGATTGAAGTTGACCTCACTTTCAAATACATATGGTTCTTCCGGTGAATTCACACATTCTTCATTGTCACATGAACTTTCCATGTTTCTAGTAATACCAATCTTTCCTATTTCTTCTATAAAGGTTGATATTTGATCTCCAATCTTTCTATCGCAATTTTCTAGGAACTCACGAATTTGAGAAATATCAGTAACTACAGTATTTTCTTCTTCACCTGCTATAGTAATACTACTAACACTATCTACTAGCAATTCAAAGTTTAATTGTGCAAGTTCTAAAAAGTTTTCACTAAATGCTTGAACTCTTTCTAATTCGTCTGGTATGTCTGTAATAGATTGTAAACTTCTAGTACTTCTAAAATTTGCAATACCGGCCCTTACAGCAGATCTATAACTAAATGGTTGTAGTTTAATTAATAAACCACTTTCTGTAGTAAATTCGTAAGAGTCTTTTAATACAGACATTGTTGTTAAAACACCTTCAACACTTAAAATTTGCGTAACTTCTTTTTCACATTTATCACATTGTGCTGTAACTTCTATATCATCTCCAAATGTGGCTCCTTGAATAGCAATAAGAATAGCATCTACATCATTGCTATAAAGTCTTGATGCATCTTTTACAGACGGTACGCAACTTTCTATTACTTGTATAACGGCGTCGCCATTAAGTAATGCGTCTGGGTTCTTCATTATAAGTTCATCTTTTGCAGTCATAGAAAAAACTGCATGTTCGTCTTTTGTGACATCTATAATGCTGTCATCATAGTAAGTACCGCCACTTGGTAATCCTGTATATAATCTTGGCGTTCTAAAATGTCCTGCTAGAGGATTTTTATTGTTTTGTTTTGCCATAGTTAAAACTCCTGTTAATTACTCTGATAAATATAGTAGAGTAGTTATGTTCTACAAGTATTTATCAAAGTTAAATACGCATATAATAAAAGTTGGTTTAAATGGCAGATACAACAGGAAATGAATTTGAGGCAGATATACAGGATCTGTCAGGCGGTGGTTCTCAGTATAAAGCAAAACTACCAGCATACGTTCTAGATAAAACACTTAGAGATGTTATGGAAGGCCTTGTAAAGGCAGTATCCGCCACGGGAAACGAAAATTCAAAAGGCTTACAAGAACTTGCGGAGAAATATAAGGAAGCATTAGAAGGCCAAACAGCCGAAACAACTGAAACAATTGAAGATGCGGAAGAAACAACTAGGCAAGTAATACAAACAGAAGAAGAAAAAACTAGGCAAAAGTTAGAGAAAGTTAGACAACAAGAAAAATCAGATAGAAAGAAAGAAATAGAAAAAACTGCCGCGGCAATACAAAGAGGTGCTGAAAAAGGTGGTAGAATAGGATCTGATTTACTTGTTTCAGCAGTTAAAGGATTAGCAGTTGTACTTGGTACAGCAGGTGGTGTATTAATAGGAAGTTTTGCTAACTTAGGAAATGGTTTAAGAACACTTACAGATCAAGGTCAGGCATTTGGAGATCAACTAGGCGTAGGTACTGCAAGTACTTTAGATAATATTATTGCAATGAACCTAATGGGAATTACAACAGAACAATCTATAAGTATTTTAGCAGAATATTCTAGAGCAATGAGTACTATGGGTCAGCAAACTTTAATGAGATTAAATCATTCATTCTTAGAAATGACTGACAATGGTTTAGCATTGGGTGTAGCACTTGATGAAGCGACAGAAATGTTTATGCAAGATCAACAATTTAGAGCCCGTACACTTAATAAAGACAGAATAGATACTAGTATTACTGCCCAACTGACAATGAAGAGCATACAAAATTTAAGGGGATTCTCCGCTATATTAGGACAAAGTACAGATGCATTAAGACAAAGTTCAGAAGGTGTTATGGATGGTAATAAAGCATTCCAGGCATTTACAAATAGTTTAGATGCCAATTCTGCAACAAATATGAATGCAGTTGCTAAAAACTTAGTTGAAGGATTAATAGCAGTATTCCCACAGTCCGGGGAAGACTTAGGTAATGCATTACTAAGTGTTGCTGGTACAGGTGTAGGTGCTATAAGTGATTTTGCAAATATGCTTATTCCTTTAGGGGGTAGCATTAGTACAGAATTCCAAGGTTTAGCAAGAAGATTAAGAGATGGTAGCATAGGAATAGATGAAGTACCTCAAGCAATTCAAGGCATTGTTAATGCGGCAAGTCTGAACCAAGATCAATTAGAGCAACTATCTGTTATAGCAGGATTAGAAGGACATCCTATGCAACAGGTTGCTGAAACTATTATAACCATGCAACAAGAAGCAAGTGTGGCCAGAGATAGATTGCAAAAACTTGCTGATGGTACAGGTATGCAATTTGATGAAGTGCAAAGAACAACAGTAGGCTTTGAAAACATTATGAAAAGTGTTAAGGGAGGTTACAATGCTTTAATAAATTCTATACCTATAGAAACAACAAAGGTATTAGGAAAGAATTTTGATGGATTAATTAGTGCATTTACAGGCAGAGGCGGTATAAGTGTTTTGAATACAGAACTACAAAGAGCAGGTAGAGAAATAGGTAAAGCAATTGGAGATACGCTCAATGACCTTGCTCCAGATGGCGATTACGGTAAAGTTATTAGAAACATAATAGACAAGATGATACAAGTCACCAAATACCTCACAGAGAAAGTAGGTAATGTTATAAAAGCATTGAATAATGAAGGCCAATTAGATATAGCCGGCGCAATTAGAACATTTATTGCTGAAACGATAGGCTTTTTATTTACAGCCATAGGAGAAGCATTTCAATATATACCCTGGGGAACTGTCTTAAAACTTGGTGCCGTATATGTCTTGTTTACTACACTTACTAGTGCGATAGGTGTCGCTTTTGCTATAGCGGCAATGAAAGCCGGAACGGCATTTCAAATGGCGGCCATGAGAGTTTCAGCAATGGGCGGCATGGGCGGTATGATGGGAAGAGTAGGAAAAGGTGTTGCCAGAGTTGCCGCACCAGTGGCGGCATTAGGTGGAGGCTTAATGTTAGCCAGTGATGTCGCACAGGGAGACTCAAGCGGAATGAAAGGCGGAGCCATAGGTGCTGGGTTAGGTCTGTTACTAGGAGCCGCATTGGCACCATTTACAGGTGGACTAAGTTTAGCGGCTGGTTTGGCTTATGCAGGAGGAGGCTATGCGGTTGGGTCAATGATGACCGGTGATGGTGGTAAAAAGAATAAAAACAGAACTCCACAACCAGCAACAGTTACATCTCCAAATTTAGCAGGTCCAACCACTTCTAGTTTAAGTACAAATTATTTAGATCAGATGACGAATCCTTCTAATAATCCTTCAAATTCAACAGTTATGTCTGCTAGAGAAATTAATAAATTAGATCGAACATCAGATGAAACTAAAGCATTAACATTATTACTTGCAGAAAATAAACGTTTGAACAAGCAAATTGCACAAATGGTAGATGCTGGTCTTAAGGTAAAACAAGCCTAGAGCCATTATTCTTTCAATATACAAATAATCAATTGACAATTCATGATAAATAGTGTAATATACTATTAAGGAAATTAATAAATGAGTTGGAAAAAATATTTTACGTCTGTTGATAATAGTGGGTTACCACTTAATGTTCAAGGCACTACCGAAAGGGGTGTAGGTGCCGCTACCAGCAGATATGCTAGTTGGCTACCTGAAGTATATGCAGGAAGTCCCAACAGACTTATGAGGTATATCCAGTACGATCAAATGGATAACGATTTAGAAATAAATGCGGCCTTAGATACTATTGCAGAATTCGGCACACAAGAAGACGATTACGGTGGACTTCCATTTGAATTAAACTATGTAACTGACCCAACTGATACAGAACAAAAAATACTTAATAAAACACTAACTCAATGGTGCAGACTCAATGAACTGCATAAAAGAGCATTTAGAATATTCCGTAGCACAATTAAATACGGAGATCAATTCTTTATAAGAGACCCTGAAACATATAAGTTATACTGGACAGATCCAGCAAATATAGAAAAGGTCGTTGTTAATGAAACAGACGGCAAAAAGATAGAAACATATTTTGTTAAACAACTAGCACCTAACTTTGAAGAAATGATAGCAACAAATCCAGCGGCTTTACATAGCAGACCATATGGTGGTGGACAAGGATTAAATGCGGCAATGAGCTCAGTTAATAGTCAAGCAGGCAATTACATGACTGGAGCAATAGATGGTGTAGATCAAGGAACACCAGTAGATGCAGAACATGTTGTACATGTTAGTTTAACAGAAGGTATGGATCATTCATGGCCTTTTGGAATTAGTATATTAGAACCAATTTTTAAAGTTTTCAAACAAAAAGAATTACTAGAAGATAGTATTATTATTTACAGAGTACATAGAGCACCAGAAAGAAGAGTGTTTATGATTGACGTAGGTAATATGCCACCTCACAAAGCAAGACAATATTTAGAACAAGTTAAGTACGAAGTACAGCAAAAACGTGTTCCTAACAAGAAGTCAGACGGCTCTAGTGTTGCAGATTCGGCCTATAACCCAATGAGCATGTTAGAAGATTATTTCTTTGCTCAAACGGCAGATGGTAGAGGCTCTAAAGTAGATACATTACCAGGCGGAGAAAACCTAGGACAAATAGACGATTTAAGATACTTTAATAATAAACTATTAAGAGGACTTAGAGTACCAAGTTCATACTTACCAACAGGACCAGAAGATGGAAGTAGTGTTTATAATGACGGTAAAGTTGGTATAGCATATATCCAAGAATATAGATTTGCAAGATATGTAGAAAGACTGCAAAAGCAAATACAAGAAGACATGGACAGAGAGTTTAAGATGTTCCTCAAACACAGAGGAATAGAAATAGATTCTTCAGAGTTCTTCCTTACATTTAATAAGCCAATGAACTTTAGTTCTTATAGAGATTTACAATTAGATACAGAAAGAGCCAATTTATATAATACATTGGCCGCTAGTCCACACTTATCGAATCAATTTAAAATGAAGAAATATCTCGGTTTATCAGAAGATGAAATGAAAGATAACGAAGCATTATGGCGTAAAGAGAACGATTATAAGAAATTTGTTGACGATACTAAGAATATGGATCTAAGAAATATAGGTGTAAGACCAGAGCCTGATGCCGCTGTTAATTTAAATACAGAAATAGATCCAATGGCTGTTCCTGGTATAGAAGACACACCAGAAGGTGACTTAGGCATAAATACTGATGTAGCAGGAACAGGCGGTGAAGTACCACCTGGGACTACGGAGATATAATGAGACTAGTAGAATTTTACAATCCTGAATTTGATCAATTCGTTAAACGTAACGAAGAGGACACTAGAACACCTAAATTAACTTTAGAGGCTTTAGGTAAATTAAGGAAAGCAAAAGAAATAAAACGTGCAGAAGATGTAGAACATGAGAAATTTCAAAAAATCATGTATGCTACGCCTACACAAGGTACAATTTAAACTAGTTTAATTAAATTTAATATAACTATAAATAGTATAGCAAATCACAATAATCTGGTCAGAATGATCAGAATCACACCGTTTTTAACATAAAAACACAACATACCACTAAGTACTAAACAAGCAGGTTCATGGATTGAATAACCTATGACCTGTAAAACAATCTTAAATGGAGACCACAATGTCAGAATCAAGAAGTAAATTAGAAGAAATTCTTGAACTTCTCCTAGCAGAAGAAAACGAAAAAGCGGAAGAAATGCTTCATGAGTATGTTGTTGCAAAAGCAAGAGCAGAATATGAAAAAGTTCTAGACGAAGACGTTTCAGAAGAAGCAACGGAAGAAGTTGAAGAATCTCAAGAATCAGAAGAAGAAGCAGTTGAAGAGGCTGAAGAATCTGAAGAAGAAGCGGTTGAGGAAACTGCAGAAGTAGAAGAAGAAGCAGTTGAAGAAGAAATCGATCAAACATCAACTTTAGAAGACGAAATCGAACAAGACGAAACAGGACAATTCGAAGAAGAAGAGTCTGAAGAGTCTGAAGAAGAAGCCGATAAGGACGAAGACTTAGAAGATAAAGTTGACGATCTTGAGGACGAACTTGAAGAACTTAAAGCAGAATTCGAAAAACTCTTATCAGACGAAGAAGGTGATATGGAAGACGGCGAAGAAGCAGAAATGGACGCAGACATGGATATGGGCGACGAACTTGATCTAGAATCAGTTGAATATGATCTAGACGAAGAAATTGCTGAAGAAAGTGACGAAGTTGTTGAAGAAGCAACTAAACTTTCTGATAATGTAGCGGCACCAAAAGGCGGAAACGAAGATTCCAAAGAAGGTATGAAAATGCCTGCGCCAACTAAAGTCGGTGATGAAGTTAAAGCACCAGTCTTAAAAGACGGTAGCGAAGGCAATCACGGAGAGAGTGCAAAAGATCATACACCTACAGACAATATAAACGTTGATCAAAAATCAGTATAATTACTGATTTACTAAAAGTAGGAGTAAGCAATGGCTAATAAACTATACGAATATTTAAGTCCCGAACAGTCTGGAGTCCAGGTAATGGAATCCAAAGACGGTAAGGACTTATTTATGGCTGGTTTATTCATTCAAGGTGATGTAAAAAACCAAAATGGTAGAGTATATCCCAAGGATGAGATACAAAAGGCTGTTGATAGTGTAAAGGCTCGTTTGTCAAAAGGCGAGACTGTGATGGGAGAGTTAGATCACCCTGAAGAATTACAGATAAATTTAGACCGTGTTAGTCATATAATTACTGACATGTATTGTGAAGATGCAAACGGTCTTGGCAAACTTAAAATTATAGATACACCGATGGGAAATATTGCAAGAGCATTATTAACTGCAGGAGCAAATCTTGGTGTAAGCAGTAGAGGTAGCGGAAATGTCGGCGGAAGTGGACAGGTCAGCGACTTTGATATTGTAACAGTGGACATTGTGGCACAACCAAGTGCACCTGATGCCTATCCAAAAACTATATATGAAAGTTTATTTAATATGCGAGGCGGTAGTCAAATATTTGATACTGCCAAAGCATTAACAGTAGATAAAAGTGCAGAGAAACACTTGATGAAAGCAATCACTGGTTTCATCAACGAATTAAAAATATAAGTAGGAGACTACTATGACAGTGAATTTTACAGAACTACTTGAGAACGCAGAACTAACAGAAGATGTGAAGTCTGCTCTTCAAGAAGCATGGGAAGGTAAAATTTCAGAGGCCAGAGAAGAACTTACTGCAGAACTTAGAGAAGAGTTTGCACAGCGATACGATCATGACAAAAGTCAAATCGTAGAAGCAGTTGACAACTTTATTACTGAAAAAGTAGAAGCAGAAATTTCTGAAATGGTTGAAGAAAGATCAGCCCTAGCAAGTGATCGAGTAAAGTATCACAAAGCAATTAGTGAGCACTCTAAAGTACTTGACAAATTTGTAACTGAAATGGTTGCAAAAGAAGTTAAAGAACTTAGAGCAGATAGAGACAGAACTACAGAGCATGTTGCAAAATTAGATAATTTTGTAGCAGAGCAATTAGCAACTGAACTTTCTGAGTTCCACGAAGATAAAAAATCTTTAGTAGAACAAAAAGTCAAAATGGTACGTGAAGGCAAAAAACAACTTGCTGAAGCGAAAAAAGACTTTATTAAGAAGGCCGCAGACAAAGTTGAAAACGTTGTCAATGGCGTAATTGTTAATGAAGTTAAATCATTCCGTGATGACATTACTAAAGCACGTGAAAATGACTTCGGTCGCAGAATTTTTGAAGCATTTGCAAATGAATTTGGTATGAGCCACTTGAATGAAGCAAAAGAAATCAAGAAAATACAAAAAGAAATTGCTGAAATGGAAACTAAACTTAATGAATCTGAGCAAGTAATTGCTGAGAAAGAAGATGCAGTTAAATTAACTGAATCTAAGTTAAGAATAGCAGAAGACAAAATGAATCGTAAAGATACATTAAACAGTCTAATGGCACCATTAGGTAAAGAGAAGAAAGAAATTATGTCAGACTTACTTGAAAGTGTTAAAACTGAGAAACTGGAAGAGTCCTTTAACAAGTACTTGCCTTCAGTTTTAGATGGAGAAACACCAAGAGTAAAGAAAACATTGTCAGAATCCGTTACTAGTGAACACACTGGTAATAAGGCGACTGTTATTACAGAAGCCGATGACAAGAGTGCGGATGATATAGTAGAAATAGATATGATCCGTAAACTAGCCGGACTTTCAAAATAAATTAGGAGTTAAAAAATGGCGAACTTATTTGAAAGCAACTGGTCAGCAACTAAAGATGCTTTGCTTGAAGGACTTTCTGGAAACAGAAAATCTTCTTTAGATGTCGTCCTCGAAAACACAAAGAGACATTTGTCAGAGGCCGCAACAGCAGGTGCCACAGGTGCTGGTTCAGTAGCAACATTAAACAAGGTTATGTTACCTTTGATTAGAAGGGTTATGCCTTCCGTAATCGCAAACGAACTAGTTGGTGTACAACCAATGACTGGCCCAGTAGGGCAAATCCATACACTAAGAGTCAGATATTCTGAAACTGGTGGTGGAGCAACAGCAGGTGATGAGGCATTAAGTCCTTTCAAACTTGCTTCTACATATGCTGGATCTCCAGACGCTACAGCGGCGGCTGAGGGTAACCCAGGTAGAAAAATGAGCATTCAAATCTTAAAAGAAACTGTTGAAGCGAAAACCAGAAGGTTATCAGCAAGATGGACTTTTGAGGCGGCTCAAGATGCAGAATCTATGCACGGCGTTGACGTTGAAGCAGAAATTATGCAAGCCTTAGCACAAGAGATCGTAGTTGAAATCGACCAAGAAATTATCGGTTCACTAAGAACTCTAGCAGGGTCTGGAACAGCTCTAGACTTTAGTTCAGTAACTGGCACACAAACTTACGTTGGTGACAGACATGCTGTAATGGCTATTGAGATCAACAGAGCGGCTAACAGAATCGCGGCTAGAACAAGACGTGGTGCTGGTAACTATATCGTTGTATCTCCAGAAGCATTGACAATCTTACAAAGTGCGTCAACTTCAACATTCGCAAGAACAACAGAAGGTTCATTTGAAGCACCTACAAACACTAAGTTTGTTGGAACTTTAAACGGAACAATCAAAGTATTCGTAGATAACTATGCGGCTGACGGTACTAAAGTACTAGTTGGTTACAAAGGATCAAGCGAAACTGATGCTCCAGCATTCTATTGTCCTTATATCCCACTAATGAGCACAGGCCCAGTAATGGACCCAAGCACATTTGAACCAGTAGTGTCATTTATGACAAGATATGGTTATAAAGAACTTACTAACACAGCAAGTTCATTGGGTAACGCGGCAGACTACGTTGATGCAATAACATTGTCCAACGTTGCATTCCAGTAAGCCTTAAAAGACTTATTAGAACAGTTTCAATAGAAACATTAAAAAGGACTCTCAGGAGTCCTTTTTTTTGACTTGAAAATCTTTTGGCATTATATTGATAAATAGTCTTATAGAAAGTAAATACCATAGGACTAATTAAATGGCAACAAGAAAGACTTATATCAACAGTGACGAAGAACTAGTCATTAAAGGCGCCCTGACGATTGAGGGTAATGTTACCCAGGTTGAAACTACACAAACAATTAATAGATTAGAAACTGATCAGTTTATTATTAATTCTGATGGTGATGCAGTTACGGCCAAATTATCTTTAACAGGTACAGGTACAGACGTTGCAGATATTAGTTACAATACATCAAGTAATGTTGTAACATTTAATAAAGATATTTCAGCAACAAACTTTCAAGGTGATTTAGTTGGTTCAAGTTCAAATACAACACAATTTACAAGTGCTGTTACAGTAGCATTATCAGGAGATGTTGTAGGTAGTGCAACATTTATAGGAGCAGGAAATACTGCTACAATTTCAACAGCAATTCAACCTAACTCAGTAGCATTAGGAACAGATACTACAGGAAGTTATCTTGCAACATTAACAGGTGGTACAGGATTAACAGTAACAGGGTCTGGTTCAGAAGGTGCAACACCAACAGTAAACATGGATACTACAGGTGTTACAGCCGCAAGTTATGGTAGTGCATCAGGTGTAGCAACATTTACAGTAAACGGATTAGGACAATTAACAACAGCCGCAACAACACCTATACAAATAGCAACTTCTCAAATTACAAATTTACAAACAGATGTTGAAGCATATTTTAGTGTTACAGATACAGGTGGTGACGGAAGTTTAGCATATAACAATACAACAGGTGTATTTACATATACAGGACCAAGTGCTAGTGAAGTTAGAGCTCATTTAAGTGCAGGCACAGGTATAAATTATTCTGGTGGAGCAATTAGTACAAATGATAGTGCTATTGTTCATGATAATTTAAGTGGCTTTGTAGCAAACGAACATGTAGATCACAGTAGTGTAGTTCTTTCAGGTGGTGATGGTATTACAAATACAATTGGAGATATTTCTTCAAGTAGATCAATCTCTGTAGACAATACTGTAGTTAGAACTACAGGATCACAAACAATATCTGGTGCTAAAACATTTAGTGGTAATCAAACATTCACAGGAGATGTAGATTTTAGTGGTGCAGGAGATGTTGCAGGATTTACAGTAGATGGTGACTTAGTCGTTACAGGTGATATTACAGTTACAACACTGAATGCAACAACAGAAACAAATTCAGTAATTACAACAGCAAGTTTAACACTTAGAGATGGTGCAAGTTCAAATGCAGATGCACAAATATTTGTAGAAGGTAATTACGGTGGTAACTATCCAAACTTAAAATGGAACAGTTCAGGCAACAGATGGCAGTTTAGTAATAATGGAACAGCATACAATGATATGCTATTATTATCAGATATTACTGGCGGTGCAGGTTTAACATTTAGTACAGGTGATATAGCAGTTGGTGCCGGATATGGTATTACAGTAAATGCGAACAATATAGAACTTACTAATGCAAGTGTTAGAGCATTGTTTAGTGTTTCAGATGCAGGAGGGGATGGTTCATTATCATACAATAACGGTACAGGTGTTATTACTTACACAGGTCCAAGTGCTACTGAAGTCAGAGCTCATTTAAGTGTAGGCACAAATACAGGCGACGGCGATTTCACATACAATGATTCAACAGGTCAAATGCATTATGTAGGACCAACATCAACTGTTTATAGAAGCGCCATGCAAGGACAAGATGGTATCGACTATAATACAACTAGTGGAAATATAGCAGTCGATTCCACAGTAATAAGAACAACAGGTAATCAAAGTTTAGCAGGTGATAAAACATTTACAGGAAAACTAATTGTTCCTACAGCCGCAACTACAACAGCAAACGCAATTTATTCAACAGGTAACGAAGCATACATTTATATAAACGGAGTTCAAAAACAAATTACTCCAACAGCAAGTGTTGGATCAGTTGAAGATGTTGGCTCAGCAGGCCTTAACATGTATGCAGGTAGCAGAGTTGCAAGTAACGTTACATATCACGGTGTTAAAAGTATTGACGGTGGTGCATATACTAATGTTTCAGAATCAGGTAACGTTGTAACAGTTGAAGGCGATATAAGTGCAATTAGAGGTGCATTTAGTGCCAGTGGAAGTATTAATTACGATAGTAATACAGGAGCATTTAGTTTTACAGATGCAGATAGAAGTGATGCTACAATAAGAGGATTGTTCTCGGCAGGTGGTTCTTTAGCATACGATAATAGTACTGGTGCATTCTCATTTACAGAAAGATCAGATGCAGGAGTTAGAAGTTTATTAAGTGGTACAGGATTAATTAGTTATAACAGTGGCACAGGTGTAATATCAACAACAGCAAACAATTATGCTTTAAATTTAAATACAGATACAAATAGTTCCGTTGGAGTACCTTCAGGTAATATTGTAACTATAGCAGGTGGTACAGGAATTACCACAAGTCATAGTGGAACAACTGTAACTATTGCGGCAGACAATGTTGGTGATATGACATCAGTTTCAGCAGGTGCTGGTTTAACTGGCGGCGGTTCATCAGGTGATGTTACGTTGGCTGTTGGTGCAGGAACAGGTATTACAGTAAATACAAACGATATCGCTGTAAACATGGGTGCTTTTGATACAGATTCACTATCAGAAGGTTCAAATAACTTATATTATACAAACGCAAGAGCAGATGCCAGAGTAGACGCAGGATTTACTGCTAAGTCAACTAGTGATTTATCAGAAGGTACAAACCTTTATCATACAACAGCAAGAGCAAGAGCGGCAATTAGTGCCACTGGACCTTTAAGTTATAATAGTTCAACTGGTGTTTTAAGTTTAACAGAAGTAGGTGATATTTCCCAAGTTAATATTACAGCAGGAGTAGGACTATCAGGAAGTGTTAATACAACTACTGGTGCCCATACTCAAACTATAGATTTAGTAGAAGCATCAAGTTCAGCATATGGTGGTATAAAGGTTGGATATACAGAAAATAGTAAAAATTATCCTGTAGAATTAGATAGTGGAAAAGCATTTGTAAATGTACCTTGGGTAGACACAAATACTAACACTACATATACTGCTGGAACTGGATTAAGTTTATCAGGAACAACATTTAGTGCTTCAGGTTTAACAATATCCCACTTTAATCCAGGATCTATACAACTTTCTTCAGAATCATTTAGTAATGACGATACATCGTTAATGACATCAGCGGCTATTGAAGATAAAATTACAAGTTACGGTTATAGTACAGAAAATACTAGAGACATTCAAATACAAACAGGTCCTAGTTCATATCACCAAATGAGTGAAAGCACAGTATTGAAATTTCAAAATAGTGATGATGTTTCTTACACTATTGATACTCCTAATACTGGAGATCTGAAAATTATTCTTAATACAGCAACAGCCAATACAGCAAATACAATAGTCAAAAGAGATGGTTCAGGCAATTTTGCGGCAGGTACTATTACAGCAACGGCAACTAATGCCCAATATGCTGACTTGGCGGAAAATTATGTTGCAGATGCTGACTACGAACCAGGTACAGTTTTAATTATAGGCGGTGAACACGAAGTAACCGAATCAAATGAAGCAGGAAGTTTTAAAATAATTGGAGTGGTAAGTACAGATCCAGCACACTTAATGAATTCAAACTGTGAAGGCGAACATATAGTAGCAGTAGCATTACGTGGTAGAGTACCTTGTAAAGTAACAGGCAATGTAAATAAAGGAGATATCATTGTTTCAGGTCCAATGAACGGGCATGGAATGGTTGCTCCGGAGATAAATAATGTAAATGGTTTACAAATTATTGGTAGAGCATTAGAAAGCAAATTAGATGCTGGAACAGGAATTGTGGAGATTATAGTATGAACGATATGAGAAAATTAATTAACCTTATGGAAGGAGTTATTTCAGAGGCTCCTATTAGTGATATAGATGTAGACAGACAGGGAACAATTGATAAAAACTTTTTAGGTGTCCCTAGAGAAAATCCTGGACAAGGCAAACATAGATTTGCTAAAGCATCACAAACTTCTAGTTATACAACAATAACAGGAAGGCAACCTAATTTGATTCCTAATATGGAAGATAATATGGATCGTTTTATGCAACAAAATCCAAATATAAGAGCAGATTTGCAAGACTGGTTTAAAAATGCAGTTGCTAATACGCCTCCTACAATATTATCACACCCTGACTTTGATGCTATTAAAGAATTTGATCCTTCAAGTCAAGAATTTGTATATAACGACGGACCATCTATAAAAGGTACATTACCAGGTGATGCTCCTATTGGCACAGCAAGTCCTCAAAGTAAAGAACTTACTGGTGCATTAAATGAATATATTAAAAAATTAAATGGCGAATGGAGTGCTCTTGCACAAAAATACGGTTTAAGTGACTTAGATCTAGGAGCAATTTATTATTATTCAGGACTAGGAAGCATGGGTAGTGCTGTTCAGAAACCAGACGGGTTTGGTGGACAAAGACCTATTATTGTTAATTGGTTAAAAAGAGCACAAAATTTAGCAGTTAAAAAAGGTGTAAGACAAAGTGAAAAACCATATGCGTCTGATTACTCATTTACTGACCAAGAAAAATCTGTTGTAAGACAATACTTGAGAAAAAATAATATGAGAACAGGTGATATTGAAATGTTCTTTAGACTTAATATGAAAATGGCCGCAGGTCAAGGTGCTAGTGCTAAAGAATTAAGTAGTATGGCTCATATTATGAAAATGCTTAAAGCATTAGCAGATAGTGGTATTAATGCTTTTAATCGTGTTGATCAAATAACAAAGCAAAAACCACAAGATCAATAATTAAATGAAAATTTTGAGGACAAATACTCCTCAAGACATCACGTTACATGATGGCGAATACCCTGCCAATTTAGAACCCACAGATATTGTAGAGATATTTGAAACTCCTTTAACAGGTACTTATAATTGGGATTATACAGTACAAGATAATCGCATTAAAAAACTATACGAATTAGGTAAAAAACTTAATTGGAATGTAGAAGTAGATGTTGATTGGACACCTGAGTTTCCAGATATAGATACAGAAGCATTTGACTTTGAAAACAACCAGTGGAACAATCATCCTGTGTATGCTGAATGGGACAAAGAAAAGAAACTAGAGTTTATTAGAGATCTAAATGCTTGGAGTACTAGTCAATTTTTACATGGCGAACAAGGTGCTTTATTAGTAGCAAGTCAATTGGCCTCATGTGCGCCTACGTTTAATGCTAAACTGTATGCGGCTTCACAAACATTTGATGAAGCAAGACATGTAGAAGCCTTTAACAAATACTTACAAACTAGAATTAAACGCACCTGGCCTATAGGCACAGCACTTAAAGGACTACTAGACAAAATACTTACAGATCCACGTTGGGATTTAAAGTTTATTGGTATGCAAATTGTTATAGAAGGATTAGCACTTGCGGCCTTTAATGCGGCCAAGAATGCAACTAATGATCCTGTATATGAACAAATGCTAGATTACATAATTAGAGATGAAGCAAGACATGTGACATTTGGTGTAAACTACTTAGAAGAATTTGTACAAACACTCACAGAAGAAGAACGTAACGACAGAGCTCAATTTGCCTTAGAGGCCTGTACTGTAAGCAGAAACAGATTAAGAGCATATGATGTTTGGGAAAAATATGGTATGGATTTAGAATCAACAGAGGAATACCAAAAAGAATTTATATTTCAAACACAATTTCAAGATGTATTATTCAGTCGAATAATGCCCAACCTAAAAAGAATAGGACTACTCACAGACGAACTTATACCTGAATATGAAAAACTAGGTGTAATGGGATATGCAGATGGTGACAGCGATTATGAAACCAGTTGGGAAGAACTATCTAAACCACTTAAAACTAGTTAGAAAGATAAATAGTATTGACGGAGAAGACTGTGTCGTCACTCATGAACATCATGAGGACACAGACTAGGGTTCGTAAGGCATGGTGTCCTTATTACAACTCCTAGAACTGACCTGGACATAAAAGTATGGCGATTTTTGGAAATTTTAAGGGAACTACACAATCTGAATTTCAGATCGGAAAAAGTTCTACCGGTTCAAAAATATCCACCGGCACCCAACCATCAAGCGATCTCTCTAATGGAGATATATACATTGATAGTTCTAATTCAACTTTAAAAATCTATAACGGTGAATGGGTAAGTGTAGGAAGTACTTTAGCGGACTTGAACGTTGATTCTGGTACATTATATGTAGACAGCACTAACGATACAGTCTCCGTCGGCTCAACTAGTTCTAATGAAAAACTATTTGTAAATGGTAGTTTAAGATTAGGAACAAACCCAAGTTTAAAATTTAGTGGTGCGTATTTAGATGTACAGCACTCAAATGGCTCTGCTACACAATTAAGACTGAGAGATAACAGCAGTGGCAGTGATCCGATATTTAAAATTTATAATGCTAATAACAGTTCGGAAGTATTTAAAGTAGAAGGCAACGAAGTTCTATATTCAGATAATGTTAAAGCAAAATTCGGAACAGGCGGTGATTTAGAAATATATCACGATGGCACAAATAGTTATATAGATGATGCTGGAACAGGATCTATATTCCTAAGATCAGGTACTACTTATATACAAAATGCCGCAGGAACAAAAACGGCAATAGCAACAAATTCAGGCGGTGCTCAAACATTTTATCACAACAATGCCGCCAAGTTAGAAACAAGTGCCACAGGTATAACTGTAACAGGTACAGTAAATGTAAACAGTGAATATAGTTTACCTTCAGCAGACGGTTCTGCTAATCAAATTTTAGTAACTGACGGTTCTGGTACATTAAGTTTTGCTACAAACAATCCAACTCCTGCAGGTAGTAATACTCAAATACAATTTAATGATGCAGGAAGTTTAGGTGCGGCATCTAATTTAACATTTACGTCAAGTACAGATACAATGACCGTAACTAATTTAGATGTATTGGGTACATTTAGTCATGTAGAAGATTATGGTTTAGTTAGCCAAGCAACTAATGTAACAATTGATATGGGCATCATTACTACAGATGACAGAATGCCTACAGCACATGATAGTTATACAGTCACTGAAGCAGGCAGTATTACTGGTATGAGTCCAGGCGATATGATATTTGTAAGTAATGAAACAGGAGGTGCCACAATGGCTTTTTATGATGGTACTAACTGGAGAAGGATACAAGATAGAGCAGTAATTAGTTAATTAATTTTAAACAGGAACACACATGCCAAGAGCAAAAAAGACTGCAACAGATAAAAAGGCAGTTACAAAGAAGAAAGTTACAAAAACTGAAACATCTGCAGATGCAGATATTAAAAAGTTAAAAGCATCTTTAAAAAGAGAATTAAAAAAAGAAATGCAAACTGCTTTAGAAGAAGCACTATTAACCATAGAAATAGACGTACCTGAACAAAACACAGATGCATTTGTAGATATGGATTTGTTAAGGGAAGAAATAAGAAAAGAAGTAGATTACGAAAATCGTAGAAAGAAAACAGAAGAAAAGAACAAAGCAGAAGCAACACTTACAAGAAGTGAATTATCATTAACAGGTGAAAAGACATATAGGTTTATTTCCGACTTAGATGGGTTTGCAATTAAGGAAGATAAACATAATATCCTTAGTGCAAACAAAACAGGTGCAATAGGATTTGGATTAAGAGCGCCTAGAACAGTTGGTGTAGGAAGTGCTCACTTTAGAGCAAACTATCCTAGTGAAGCATCAATGCCTACTACAGGTAAGAATAGTACAAGAGGACTTATTGTAGAAGGTGATGGAGATGATAATAATTCTTTTGTGTTTAGAGCAATTAGTAGAGGAAACAGACAAGGGTTGAATCTTACTAGTGAAGGTAATTTAACACTAGGCGACATGAACAATGATGAAGTTAGTAAATTAAAAATTACAAATATAAGGAATGATAATATAGGAGTAGATGTAAACTCTAAAAGTAAATATTTTTCAGGTACTTTATTAAATTTACAAACGGAAGGGCCAGAAGGTAAGCAGTTTAAATTTTTAGAAGCAAATAGCAGAACAGAAAAAGGACAAGCAGGCATACCACTATTTAAAATAGATGGCGAAGGCACAGTTTATACAGAGACAGGAGTGTTTTCAAATAGAACAGGTTATGCAGAACTATTTGAATGGGCAGACGGTAACAAGAAAAACGAAAACAGAAATGGTTTTTGTGTTGCAACAGATGATAACGGCATGTTAATACCAGCAACAGAAGAAGATGATGTTATAGGTGTTGTTACAGAGTCAGCGGCAATAGTTGGAAATGCAGGATGGAATAGTTGGAAGCATAAATTTTATTATGGTGAAGATAAAGAAGCGGCTAAAATTAAATATAAGGTCGTAGAATGGATAGATGATGTTGGTGTTTTACACAGTCACTATATCAAATCTTTAGATAAAGATTTTGCTTTACCAGATAATGCAATTATTTACGAAACAGATGAAGACGGAAATGATATGCATTACAAACAAATTAATGATATGTTTGATCCTATGCAGGAGTACGTGGACAGACGTAAAAGAGGATGGGCAGTTGTCAGTATGATTGGAACAACCAATTTATGGAAAGGACAAATTGTAAATCCTAGTTGGGTTAAAGTCAAAGACGTAAGTGACGACATAGAACAATGGATATTAAGATAAATGATAAATACAATAAAGAATATTTGCTTACAAACAAATTTTAGGGGTTAAAAAATGGCAACAGCAATTCAAAGGAGACGAGGTACCACTACGCAACATAACAGTTTTACTGGTTTAGCGGGTGAGATCACGATCGATACAACAAAAAATACGGTCGTAGTACATGACGGCTCGACAGCAGGTGGTATCCCACTAGCGAAATCTTCAGAAGTATCAGCATTAGGTGGCGCAGATATTACAGCCGTAGTAGCAGGTAATGGTTTAAGTGGTGGATCAACATCAGGCGATGCAACTATTAATTTAGATTTAAATGAACTAAGTGCGGCCGCAGTAGCCGTAGATGCAGACAGCATACCAATTATAGATGCAAGTGATAATAGTTCAAAGAAAGAAAGTATTGCTGATTTAGTTTCAGGAATGGCAGGAACTAATTTAACTGCAAGTTCAGGCACATTAGGAATGGCAGATACTGTAATCAGAGGTAAAATCTCAGTTACTGATGCAGGTGGAGATGGTTCATTAGCATATAACAACAGTACAGGTGTTATCACATATACAGGTCCTAGTGCGGCAGAAGTAAGAGCACATATTAGTGGTGGAACTGGTGTAACAGTAAGTTCAGGTGAAATTAGTATTGGCCAGGCAGTTGCAACAACAAGTGATGTAACATTTGCAGACTTAATTGTAAGTGGAAACTTAACAGTTAGCGGAACTCAAACAACAGTTAATACAGAAACTCTTACTGTAGATGATAATTTAATAGTACTCAACAATAACGAATCAGGAACCCCCTCAGAAGATGCTGGTATCGAAATTGAAAGAGGGACATCAACAAACGTAAAATTACAATTTAAAGAAAGTACAGATAGATGGCAGTTTACAAATGACGGGTCAACATATTTCAGTTTACCAACAAGTACAGCCGATATAGCAGAAAATACAAATCTTTATTATACAAACGCAAGAGCAGATGCTAGAATTACAGCGGCACTTATTGATGAAGATAATATGGCTTCGGATAGTGCTACTAGACTACCATCACAGCAATCAGTTAAAGCATATGTTGATGCCCAAGTTGCAACAAAAGACAATACAGATGAGATAACAGAGGGTTCAACTAATTTATACTTTACAAACGCAAGAGCAGATGCCAGAATTGCAAACGCAATTAAAGATGAAGACAACATGGCATCAGATAGTGCAACTCATGTTCCCTCACAACAATCTGTTAAGGCCTTTGTAGCGGCTCAGATAGCAACTAAAGATAATACAGATGAAATGACAGAAGGTTCAACTAACCTTTACTTTACAAATGCTAGAGCCAGAAGTGCAATTAGTGTAAGTGGTGACTTAGCATACAACAGTAGTACTGGTGTAATTAGTTTCACTAATGATGCTGGTGACATAGAAGGTGTTACAGCAGGATCAGGTTTAAGTGGAGGTGGTTCAAGTGGAACTGTAACAGTAGCAGTAAATCATGAAGCATTCTCAGGTAACTTAATACCAAGTTCAAACAACACATACCAATTAGGTAGTGCTTCTCATGTTTGGAAAGATGTATTTGTTGGACCAGGATCATTATATGTTAACGGACAACAAGTATTATCTGATAATTCAGGAACTATCCAAGTTAGTGCTGATACAAACCAAAACATTAGTATTTTAACTACAGGAACTGGTGACATTGAATTAACATCAGGTGGTGATATACAACTTAAAACAGACGTTGTAATATCAGCAGACAAAACAATCACATCAAGTGGTGGTGTTAAGTATGCTTCAAATATTAACATGAATAGTAACAACATTAATAATGTTGATAATCCGGTATCGGCTCAAGATGCGGCTACTAAGGCATACGTTGATGCCCAAGTTGCAACAAAAGACAATACAGATGAGATAACAGAAGGTTCAAGTAACTTATATTTTACAAACGAAAGAGCTCAAGATGCAGTTGGTAGTATAATTGCTGGTAGTGGTAATGTTGGTGTTGCTTATGATGACGCGGCAGGAACTATTACAATTAGTGAAAGTTTAACAACTACAGATATTACAGAAGGCGATAATCAATACTTTACAAATGCTAGAGCCCAATCGGCTATTACTGTTACTGATGCAGGTGGAGATGGTTCATTAGGATATAGTGGCGGAACAATTACTTATACAGGTCCTAGTGCGGCAGAAGTAAGAGCCCACCTAAGTGCAGGTTCAGGTATGAGTTACAGTGGTGGTGCTTTTGCAGTAGATTCTACTGTAGTAAGGACTACAGGTGCTCAAACAGTAGCAGGTGCTAAAACATTTAGTAACGATGCAATTTTTAACGGTAACTTAACTGTTAATGGTACACAGACTATTGTTAATACAGAAACATTAACTGTAGATGACAATATTATTGTACTTAATAACAATGCATCAGGTACACCAAGTGAAAATGCTGGGTTCCAAGTAAATAGAGGTTCATCCTCTGACGTGCTACTTAGATGGAACGAAGGTTCTGATATTTGGGAATTTACCACAGATGGTAGTACCTACTTTACAATAGCGGCAAGTACAAGTGATTTAGCAGAAGGTACAAATTTATACTATACAAACGCAAGAGCAGATGCAAGAGCAGATGCCAGGATTGCGGCGGCAGATACAGATAGTTTAAGTGAAGGTTCAAGTAACTTATACTACACAAATGCTAGAGCAGATGCCAGAATAGCGGCGGCTGACACAGGTGATTTAAGTGAAGGTTCAAATCTTTACTATACAAATGCTAGAGCAGATGCCAGAGTAGCATTAGCAACAGGTTCTAACCTAAACTTAGGAAGTAAAGATACAGATGATTTAAGTGAAGGTTCAAGTAATCTTTATCATACATCAGCAAGAGCGGATGCTAGATTTGATGTTAAGATTGCGGCGGCTGACACTGATGATTTAAGTGAAGGTTCAAATAACTTATATTTCACAAACGCAAGGGTTGATTCAAGACTTACTGGTGGAACAGGTATTACTTATTCAAGTGGTACTATTAGTGTTACAGCAGGAAGTATTGGTGCAACACAATTGTCAGGTTCAGGTGTTACTGCAGGTGTATATGGTGATGCAGATTCTGTTTCCCAAATTACAGTAGATACAGATGGACGTATTACTAGTGCGGCAAACGTTGATATTGCTATATCCAGTGGTGCTGTTAGTGGCTTGGCCGCATCAGCAACAACAGATACAACAAGTGCAAGTAATATTAGTTCAGGTACTTTAAATAGTGCTAGACTTCCTGACTTAGCAGTTGCAGACTTTGGTGGAGCGGCTATACAAACTGGTTCAGAATCATTTAGTGATAGTGATTCAGTACTTATGACAGCGGCGGCAGTTCAAGATAAAATTACAAGTTATGGTTACACAACTACAACAGGTGATATTACAGCAGTTGTGGCAGGTAATGGACTAACTGGTGGTGCTTCAAGTGGTAGTGCAACAGTGGCAGTTGGTGCAGGTACATACATTATTGCCAACGCAGACGATATTGCAGTTGACGCCACATCGGCCAATACAGCAAGTAAAGTTGTAGCAAGAGATGGATCAGGTAACTTTAGTGCAGGAACAATTACTGCAACGGCAACCAACGCCCAATATGCGGATTTGGCTGAGATATATAAAGCAGATGGTGATATAGAGCCAGGAAGTGTTGTTATGTTTGGTGGTGAACACGAAATTACAGCATGTGATGTTGAAGGACATCATGCAGTAGCAGGTGTTATATCAACAGATCCAGCACACTTAATGAATGCAGAAGCAGAAGGTTTACCAGTAGCATTAGCAGGAAGAGTACCATGTAAAGTGGTAGGTCCAGTTGCTAAAGGTGACCTAATGGTTAGTTCAGCAGTAAGTGGTCATGCTAAAGCAGATAACGATGCACCAGCAGGAAGAATAATTGGTAAAGCAATTGAAGCCAAAGACGGTGAAGGCGAAGGTGTTATAGAAGTTTTAGTAAACATGATGTAAACCAAAAATAAATTAAAAAAGAAGGAGCATTTAGTTGCTCCTTTTTTTTGACTGGAATTTCTCTTACAAAAAAGTGATAAATACGAGTGTAAGAGAGTACAGTAAACACAAACGAGAAATAATATGGAAGATATCTTTTTATTAATTGCAGAGGTAGGTGCCCCATCGCCGGTAGTCTGGTCATGGGATTTTTTATCTTTTTAGTAATCAAACAAATTATGGAAGGTATCGTTGACCAAGTTAAAACACTTACAGGATTTTGCAAAATGTTAGAAGCAAGAGCAAGTACAATGAGTAATGAAATGATGAAAATTGATCTGCTTGTAAGTAGTGCCTTAGAACTTAGACCTGATATTGAAAGAATTGCTCGTGCAGAAAACTTTGTTGAAGATGGCAAAGTGGATGCGAGGAGAGACTAATGGATGTAGCAGGATTAATTAACGACTACGGATTTCCTGTAGTTATGGCAGTTGGCTTAGGCTATTTCATTTATTTTATTTGGAAGTTTATAGGTGAGCATATAGATCCTGCATTAGCAGATATGCATGTTGCTCTTATAAGAGTTATAGATAAAACTCGTATGCTTGATCAAGATATGATCCGTTTACAACAAAAAGTAAATGTTGTATTAGAATACAAAGCAACACAGAAGATTATAGAAGATGCCAAGCAAAAAGAGGCATTAGAAAAAATTGAGGGGAAGAAAAAATGAATAAAGCAAAAGTAAATAACAGAATTTCAAATGCAGTTATTGGTACACTTTTTTTACTTCTTGGTGTATTATTTGTTGCAGAATTAAGTGCAGACGAAATAAAATTTAAATTTAAGAATCCTAGTTTTAGCGGTCAGGGAACTGGTGCTCATTATTTAACTATTGAGAACCAAGAAAAGTCACGTAAGGATAAAATTAAAGCAGATATAGAAGCGGCATTAAAGGCGGCTGAAAGAGCAGATGCTAACAGTACAATTAACAAATTTATTAGAAATTTGGAGAGTAGAATCTATTCACAAATTTCTAAAGGATTAGTTGACAGTATGTTTTGTGATCCAGCAACTGTAATAAGTTGTACAGGATCAACAAGTGGAGCATTTGATATAGAGGGTAATACAGTTACTTATGAAGTAATTACAAACGCAGATGGTTTAGAAGTAATTAAACTTACGATTGTAGACCCAGATGGAACAATAACAGTAATAGAAATACCAATAGGTATAGGACAAATAGCAGGCGGATAAAACTTGACTAAAAATATTATAATAGCATTGATAGGTGTTTTATATTTGAGTGGTTGTGCCAGTATCGCTATTCCGGGCGATGAGATGTGCCAAACTGACTTTCTTGAGTGTGTTGAAGAGCCTAAGAAAGTAGAACTACCCACGTATAGAAAATTACGATATTTGCCACCGGCAGAGGTTATGCCTGTGGTTGCTATATATACATTTGGAGATGGAACAGGGCAAAGAAAAAGCCAAGACGGAGTTGCTAGTTTTAGTACAGCAGTTACGCAAGACGCAAAAAGTTTATTAGTAGACGCTCTAAAGGCGGCAGGTTCAGGTAGTGATGCCAAAGGAACTTGGTTTAGGGTAGTTGAAAGAGGACTAGGTTTAGATAACTTAGTTAGAGAAAGACAAATAGTTCGAAGTACTCGATCTGAACAGGCTAAACTGCAAGGATTAGAGGAGTTCCAAGAACTACAGCCAATGTTATTTGCTGGTATGATATTAGAAGGAGGCGTAATAGGATACGACACTAATGTTGAAACAGGAGGTACAGGGGCAAGATATCTAGGTATTGGGACAACAAACCAATATCGAAGAGATAGCATAGTAATATCACTTCGTGCTGTGAGCACACTTACAGGTGAAGTTATATTAAACGTGCAGACACAAAAGACTGTATTAAGTTCAGGTCAAGCAGGAGACGTATTTAGATTTGTAGATATGGATACTCGTTTGTTAGAACTTGAAAGCGGTATGACACAGAATGAAAGTGTAACATTTGCAGTCCGATCAGCGATCGAGGCCGCGGTGTTAGAACTTATTAAACAAGGTGATGAAAGAGGATATTGGAAGATTGTTTACCCTGAGGATTGGGACTTACAAGTTGCAGAACAAGAACAAGCATACTGGATGAGTCTTAAAGAAGCAGGCAATCTTACTGACGAGGAAGATGAGGAGCAATTCTCTAAAGATCCAGATGACTTACCTTTATGGAAACGCATTCTATTAAAGAATGATAATAAAACCAATATTGGAGAAAATAATGAAGATAATTAAAAACTTAGCGGTTGGTGTCTTCGCATTAATAGGACTTATGTCTAACCCAGTAATTGCAGATGATAACGAAGTGTTAATAGAACAAGAAGGTGATAACCTTGTATTAACAATATTACAGGCAGGTACAGGTAATACTGTTTCTGGTAATAGTTCAGCATCAGCAGACTTAACACTTACTGGTAACAATATTATATTAGACCTAATACAAGACGGTGACAACAACGATTTCTTTGGTGCACTTGTTTTGGACGGAACAGGATCTTCTGTGTTAGATTTTTATAATCTAGGTGACGGAAACATCTTTGATTTTGACGTAGGTGATAATAGTGCCGACGGTGCTGATATGCTTTCAAGCATTCAGGGTGACGGTAACATATTTGACATAGGTATAGGTGAAAGTGCCAGTGCAGAAAACTTAAACTTTGATTTAGTAATACTAGGTGACAGAAACGATTTTGACAGTAGTTTTACAAATAGTAAAGTTTGGGCGGCACAAGGCCAAGGTGAAAGTTGTGGAACAAACTGTACAGGTTCAAGTGCAATGGTAGGTATCTTAGTTGATGCAGACAACGTTGTATGGAACTTTGATATTACAGGTGATGACAATGACTTTGCTACTTTGCAAAGTGGTAA
>Ga0115013_10000231_pt1 | contig 36371 bp, 23 predicted proteins | sample SouAtlMetagenome_2_FD_88686 | JGI IMG/M metagenome (GOLD analysis project Ga0115013, IMG submission 88686) | Marine eukaryotic phytoplankton communities from Atlantic Ocean - South Atlantic ANT15 Metagenome | ecosystem: Environmental > Aquatic > Marine > Oceanic | place: South Atlantic Ocean...
CGGTCGGCTTTGTCGGCTTCGCGTTCCATATAGTGGGGCAGGGCGAGATGACCGTGTTCTTCGAGGTCGGGCGGGGTGTCCCATTGGATGAGACGTTCGCCTTTTTCGTTGGTCTGGAGAACGGCGCCGGTGCTCCCGCCGACCTCTATGGTGCGGCCGGGTTTCATCTTCTTGCCGGGCCGGACGAGGCACCACCAATGGTGTGGGTCGGTGGCGTTGGTGCGGACGAGTTCGATTTTTTCGTCGTTGGAAAAAAGGCGCGCCGGGATGACTTTGGTGTCGTTGAGGACGAGAAGATGGTCGGGCGGGAGGAGTTCGGCGAACTCACGGAAGTGGTGGTGCGAGATTTCTCCGGTGGCGCGATTGACGAGCATCATGCGTGACTCGTCGCGGTTTTCAAGCGGGCGCGAGGCGATGAGGTCTTCAGGGAGGTCGTAGTGAAAGTCCGAGGTCTGCACGGTTAGGAAGAAGTCAGGATAAAGCCCGCATCGAGGGCGAGGTTTTTGAGATGAGCTGCGGGTCCGCTGAGACCAACGAAGGTGCGATTGGTCCGCGTGCCGCTTTGTTCGGTGGCGGCGATGAGGAAGGTGCTTTGGTATTGTAGATCCCAATCAGGATCGGGGCAGGCTTCCCAGCCGTGGGCGAGAAGATGGCGATAAAGATGATGGCGGGAGAGGCCGTTGGAGCCAGTGAGAGTGAGCTGATGGCGTACAGTTTTGGCGGGAAGAGGGGTTCTAGGCATGGCAAGGCTGCGGCCGGGTCCACCGGAGGACTTGCGGGCCCAGGGGCGGAGGAGAGATTGCAGCCAAGCGAGAATGCGGAGGGCGAAGCGGCCTGAAGGGGTGTCGTATTCGCCCGGGAGGCGGCGGACCGGTTGGCGGTTTAGGGCAAGCGATTGGTAGGGAGCTTCGCCGGTGGGTCCGCTGTAGATGAAGTCGCCGGGCTGGAAGCCGAGCGCTCCGCCTTGGTAGACGCAGCCCTGCCAACGGATTCCGCCCTTGGAGAAACGTTGCGGGTGTTTTTTGAAGAGGAGGGCTTCGGCTTTTCCGTAGCCCATTTGTTGTTTGAGGTATCGCCAGGGCGTAGCGCGGCGGTGATGCCAAACGAAGGAGGCGCCGCAGAACCCGAGGGTGTGTCCGGCGTCGCCGAGTCGCCAGCAAAAGTCGACGTCGTCTCCGGCGGTGTGGAATTGTTTGTCGAATCCGCCGATCTGATCGAAGGCGGATCGTCGCACCGAGAGGTGGCAGCCGGGGAGGTGCTCGGCGGTGGTGTCGTCGAGCATGACGTGGGTGGGTGCGCCGGGCGCGGCGGTAGTGAGAGAGAGGGCGAGTGAGTCGGGTTGCGGAGCAAGATTGGGTCCGCCGATGGCAGCATGTTCCGAGGTAGTGAAGGCGTGGGCCAACCACGCAAGCCAATGGACGTCGGGTCGGCAGTCATCGTCGGTAAATGCGAGGATTTCGCCCTTGCTCATTTTGGCCCCGTAATTACGCGCGGCGGAAAGTCCGCAGGGATCAAGATGGAAGGCGCGGATGCCTTCGGCACTCTCTAACAGTTTTTCGGTGTCGTCGGTCGATCCGTCATTGACGACGATGATCTCGAAGTCGGGGCAGTCGAGAGCGAGGCAGGCATCAAGGCAGTCTTTCAGACGATCCGCGCCATTGCGGGTGCAGATAATAACAGAGAAGCGCGGAGGCGTTTCGGGCTGCGGAAGAGGAAGGCGGGTTTTTTCCAATTCGGCGAGGACGGGTTTTTCCGAGCCATCGCGGCGGACCAACCCGAAGGACCAGTCGGTGATGGTTTCGCCATTGTTTTGCCAGGCATCGGACCATGCGTAGAGAGTGGCTCCGGTGAGTCCCGCCTCACGGCTGAGGCGGAGCGCGGAGGGGAGAAGTTCGGCTTGCTGCTCTTCTGAGTTGCCCTGGGTATCGAGTCCGAACTCGGTGAGATAAACCGGGCGGTCGCCCGCGAGGTGGTGGAGGCGGGGGAGGTAGTCGGCGAGGTCGTCGGGGTTTTCGAGATAGAGATTAAAAGCGGTGAAGTCGGCGGCGAGAGGTTCGAGGTATTCTGTGGTGGGAAAGTTGGAATAGGCGACGGGGAGAGCGGGTGCGGATTTTTTGGCGGCGAGAATGAGTTCGTCTAGGAGCGTGCGGACTTTGGCTGGGCCCATCCAGCGGGCCATGTCGGTGGGGATTTCGTTGCCGACGAGGAGCGCGCCGAGGGTTGGATGGTCGTGATACTGCGCGAGCCAGGAGACGAGAGAGGCGCGGGCTTCGTGGAAAATGTTGGGCTCGCGGATGAAGTCGCAGCCATTGGCCCAGGCGTGGGACGGGATGACGAGGAGGTCGTTTTTCCCGGCGGCGTCCAGTAATTCCCCGTCCGGGAGGTTATAGACGCGGATGGAATTGAATCCGGCCCGGCGGATGCGCGGGAAGTCAATTTCCGGCGAATGAGTGGAATTGGGCGGGAAGGGGCCGTAGGTGATGGTTCGCAGAAAGTGGGGCTTTCCATCGAGATGGAAGTGCTTTCCGTGAACAGTGAGAGGCATGGCGGGAGTTTGTACGGTGATAAGACGGGAGAGAACCCTGAAATATTGCCGAATTTCCGAGGCTAGGATTCCCCCTTGAAACTTGGCGGCGGGAAGGTCAGCTTTCCCCCGTGTTTAAGCCACGTTGGAAAAAGGAAGCCCTGGGCCTGTTGAAAGGCTCGCAGAAGTTTCTACATTACAAGCGCGATCTGCTGACGCAGAACCGCATTGATGAAATCGAATCTCGCCGGGCCGATTTGAAGGGCGCGATCAAGGCGAAAGATCTGGATGCGGTAAAGGAGACCTCGAAGCAGGTGCACAATACTTGTGAGAAATCGCTCGCCCATTACAAGGCACCGACCTGGCTGGAAGAGAACATCGAAGTTTTTTGGGTGGCGATTGTCGTCGCATTGGGCATTCGGGCATACTTCCTGCAGCCGTTTCGAATTCCGACCGGATCGATGCAACCGTCCTTGAATGGAATTATTGCCACACCGATGCATGAGGAAGAAGGTTGGGACAAGCCTTTCATCGGGAAGCGGGCAATTGATTTCGTGATGGAAGGAAAGTCCTATGAAAATATCGTGGCAGACAAAGAAAAGAGCATCACAGGGATCAGGGATTCTACTTGGTTCCTCTTTTCGGGCACCAAGATTTTCTTCGACGATGGCAGCTCGGTACGAATCGGTTGTCCTGCGAATGAAGCCGTGCGGATTCCCACGATTGGAAAATTTGTGAGAAATACCCCGAAGGGATATATTTTTGCACGAGGTCCCCATTACCAGAAAGGCGATCCCATTTTCCAGGGAAGTTTGACTTCGGGAGATCTCGTTTTGGTGGACAAGGTTTCGTATCATTTCCGCAATCCCAAGCGCGGAGAATCATTCGTCTTTGATACTCGCGGAATCGATACGGACCAAACGGGTAAACAAATGAGCAGTCAGCAGGGCGGGACGCATTATATTAAGCGCCTTGTTGCCGTGCCGGGCGATACCGTTCAAGTGAAAGAGCCTGACCTTTATATTAACGGAGTCATTCCCGAGGAGGAAACGATCCTCCGCGTGGCGGGTCAAGGTGCTGATGCCAAGGGGCGGAAGTATCCCGGATATAGCAATCCGAGGCAGGGAAAGAGTCCCTTTGTAAATCAGGATTTCGTCTTCAAACTCAAGTCGATTGAAGAGACCGAAGATACCAATATGCGTGAGTTTTATGCGATGGGCGATAATTCACCGAGCAGCCTGGATTCGCGTTTTTGGGGCACGGTGAAGCAGCACAACCTTGTTGGCCCGGCCTATTTCTCCCTCTGGCCCTTCACCAGTGGTCACTGGGGATTTATTGAATAGTAATTGATGCCTGTCGAACCCACCGCCGCCGAGATTACCCGGAAGGCGAAGTCGAATCTCGCCTTCGCCCTGAGGTGTGTTCCGGCGGACCGGCGTGAGCATTTGGTGTCCTTCTACGCATACTGTCGGGTCATCGATGATCTGGCCGATGACCTCGAATTGCCGATCGAAGAGAAGCGCGGGGGATTGGCAAAGTGGAAGACGGTTTTTGACGAGAGCAAGGTCAATCCGGAGCTTCTGCTGCAGGACTTGCAGCGCGAGGTATTGGAAGTGCGGGATCGCTATGAAATTCCGTCGGAGTATTTCACCAATGTCATCGAAGGATGTCAGATGGATCTCGAACCACAGCGGTTTGACGCCTGGGAAGATCTCCAGAAATACACCTACCGTGTTGCTTCGTCGGTTGGCTTGGTTTGTCTGCCGCTTTTTGGGGCGGATCCCAAGCGGGCGCAGGACTATGCCATTGCTTTAGGTGATGCGTTGCAGTTGACCAATATCCTGCGCGATATTGGAGAGGACCTTGATAATGGCTCGCGAATTTATGTGCCTTTGGATGACCTTATGCGCTTTGACTATAGTGAAGAGGATCTTCTCCGGCGGGTGCATGATGCGCGCTTTCTGGAGTTCATGAATGACCAGGCCAAGCGTTGCGAGGAACTCTATGCCAAAGCGACGTCGCTCCTGCCACAGGAAGACTATAAGGCGCTCCTTGCGCCGCGCGTGATGCATCGGATTTACCACACGCTGCTTGGCAAGATGAAGAAAGACAACTTCCGCGTCTTTGACCGAAGGTATCGCCTCAACAAGCTGCAGAAGCTTGCGCTCCTGACGAAGGAAAGTTTTTCCTGATTGCGAATTTGGCGAGTAGCATTGGGAGCACCGCTCTATTTATCTCAAATACACCGGCGGAGCATCAGCAGCTTGGCCTGTTCTTCTAAGGGCGTGAATTTGGGGTAGCGCTTCGAGTGCGGTTCTTGGGTGTCGATGCCTGAAGGGCAACTGCAAGAGCACACAGAATCGAAACCAAACAAGATGCTGCGATGATTTGAGATCAATATGGGTTAAACGAAAAACGCCCTCCGGCGAGGTTTTCGCAGGAGGCATTTGGCGGGGAACAGAGATTGCTAAACGCGCAAGCGGTCAGAGGCTAAAAGTCCCCGCTACTTCTTGGGCTTGAAGTCGGGGTGGAGGCGTTGGATGTCCTTAAGGGCGTGGGGGCGGTTCTTAAGAACATTCATGGCGCGTGGGTTTACCTTGCCTTCGAAGCCTGCATATTTGGCGCTGGCGGGCATGACCTGACTGTCCCAGCTGGCGAGGTCGGAGGGCTTGACGCCGGTGCGGTAGAAAGAACCGGTGGTGTAGGGTGCGGGCTGGAATTTTCCGACAATGGCGGCGTTGAGGTCGGCGGTGATTTTATCTTCGAGTCCGAGTGCCCAGAAGGAGGAGTTGATGAGAAAGCGGCGGGCGTTTTCATCGAGGACGTCTTCGGAGGCTCCGAAGGAAGTGTAGACGACACGGGCTTCTTTTTTGGCACCGGAGGGTGCGACATAGGAGTTGCGGGTCCATCCGGCGTTGACGAGAGGTTTGTCTTTATTGATGTTCTTGCTGGGTCCGAAGGTGTTGAGAACCTGTACTTCGAGGAGAGGAGTGGCGTCGGCGGGAGGCTGTGATTTGTAGGCGCCGGAGTAGGTATGCATGGGCATGACGCCGGTGAGGATGGCGTGTTTGCCGATGCCGGAAATGGTGCCGCCCATCCTGTGGTTGGAGCCGTAGTGACTCTGACCACGTGCCTTATTCCAGGTGTTGCCATAGACTTGCTCGCCGAGGCCGCCGCGGTAGTCGTCGCCTCCGTAGTTGAAGTTGAGCTTGGCCCACTTACCTTTTTGACCATTGAAGCAATGAGTCGAGGTGCGGAGTCCGATGGTGGGCCCCCCACGCTCGAAGTAAGCGACAAGGGCGTCGGCCTGATCATCGGGGAGCTTCATGAATCGGGTGTAAAAGAAGAGAAGGTCGGCTTCCTTGAGGACGTCGATGTTCGGGATGGGGGTGCCGCCGCCTTTGATGTGTCCGCCTTCGTCCATTCCGAAAAGGACGGTGCATTTGAAGCCGTGATGCTTGGCAAGGATCTTGGCGATGAGAGGGCAGGTTTCCTCCGAACGGTATTCGTGGTCGTTGGCAATGAAGACGATGTGCTTGCCTTTGCCGGGGCCTGCGGTGCCTTCGTAAACGAGAGGGGCGGCGGCCAAGAGGCTGGCGGAGGTCATGAGTGCGAGGAGTGATTTTAAAATCATGGGTTGATGGATACGTTGATTGGGAGCTTGTTTGTCTGAAATTTTGGAAGAATGCAAGTTTTGGGGGATCGGAAGAATGCGGGATGGAAGTTGTCAGGTTGATAATAGTGACGGACCAGAATTGGTCACGGTGCACCTCACGCCACCGCCAGCTGCGGATTCCCGCTGGTTGGTCCGGTTGTGGGTTGAGCAGGAGTGAAATCTTGCACTGTCTCTTAAATCCAAATATGGACTGTCGGGATGGCTCAATTTTTCCGCTTGCTGCTTTTTTGCCTTTTAGCTCCCTGCTCACTTTGGGCGGAGGAGAAACGGCCCAATATCATTTTCCTCTTTGCCGATGACCAGAGCACTTACTCGGTGGGGGCTTATGGCAACAAGGATGCGGTGACTCCGAATATGGACAAGCTAGCAGCGGACGGATTGATCTTTGATCGGCACTATAATACAACCGCGATTTGCATGGCGAGTCGGGCAAATGTCTTCACCGGAATGTATGAATACAAGACGGGTTGTAATTTCGAGCACGGGAATATGCATGCGGAGGTCTGGGAAAAGTCTTATCCCAAGTTGCTGCGTTCAGCGGGATACCTCACGGCTTTTGCGGGTAAGTTTGGTCTTGTGGTGCAGGGGAAGGGGCTTTGCGAAGACGACTTTGATTTTTGGGGCGGAGGTCCGGGGCAGACGAACTATGCCACGGCAAAAAATAAATCGATGAAGAAATACGCCGAGGAGTTTCCGCATTCAACATTGTCATACGGAGCGTTTGGCCGGGATGTCATTCGTGATTCGGTGAAGCAGAAGAAGCCCTTCTGTCTTTCGGTTAGCTTTAAAGCTCCGCATAAACCGGCGACGCCAGATCCGCGTTTTGATCACGTCTATGCCGGCAAGAAATTCACTAAGCCCGCGAACTACGGTCGGGAGTTTGGTAAACATATGGCGCCGCAGGGTAAAGTTGGCCGGCAGTACGAACGCTTCGAGTCGTGGGATTACGATAAGGATTACGACAAAGTGATGGCGACCTATCACCAGCAGGTTCACGCCATTGACGTGGCTCTGGGAATGATTCGCAAGGAGGTGGAAGCGCAAGGTATCGCGGATAATACCGTCATCATTTATACCAGCGACAACGGCTTCATTTGTGGCTCACATGGCTACGGCTCTAAGGTTTTACCGATGGAGGAATCCTCGCGAGTGCCTTTGATGATTTTTGATCCGCGGAGTAAGACTGCGGGAAAAGGACTTCGGTGCGGCAAGCTCACCGGGAACATCGATTTTGCTCCGACAATGTTGGAGATTGCCGGATTGCCTGTTCCTAAAAATATGGATGGCAAAAGTTTGCTTAAAACCCTCGATGATCCGAAAGCCGGTGGTCATAAGCAGCTGGCGTTTATCAACGTTTGGGGGCCGCTTGCCGCTCACAGCCTGACTTGCGTGACGGAGAACAAGAAATACACCTATTGGTGGTATGGCGATGAGAACATGAAACCGACTGAGGAATTTTATGATCTCAAAAACGATCCGCTGGAGCTGAAGAATGAAGCGAATAATCCTGAGAAGTCTGCTGCGCTTTATCAAATGCGGAAGCGCTATGACAAAGAGTTGGACAAGTGGAAGCGCGAGGCGGTGCCCTACAACAATTACCAGCCCTACGGAGTTTACTTCGACCGGACGATCCGGATTGAAGACAAGAAGCTGCCGGTGAAAAAGAAGCCGAAGGAAAAGCGGAAATAGGAACTACGAAAAGACGAAATATACGAAGGCCTAAAGGGTTTCGCAGGTTTCGCCAGGTTCGTGGTTGGGAATTTTTAGGCCAGCTTGTAGTGCCCGGCCCATTCTTTGCGCGGCGCGGGGCCGGAGAGGAGGGCGTTGGCCTCGTCGTTGCCGATGAACTTTTTGGTCTTGGGATCAAATTTCAGTTTCACGTTGAGGAACTCCGCGACGACACCAAGAGTAAGGACTTGCGTGAGAGGGGCTGCGACGCTGAAAGGTGAGTCGGTTTTTCCGTTGCCCATACAAGCCTGCACGAAACTTTCCATGTGATCGAATTTCGGTCCTTGGGAATTCATGGCCTCCTTGAGGTCATCACGCTTTGACGCGGAGATGATTTTTGAGCGACCGCTGTGGGAATTACGGTGAACGAGATAGTCTCCTTGCTTGCGATGAGCGAGGGTTCCGGCGCCTCCGAGGTTGGGCGCTTTCTTGGATTTGGGATCGAGATATTTTTTATCGACGGTTGAGGTATAGTCGCCTCCGGCTTTCCACATCAAATCGACGGCAGGGAGCTTGTCGCTGCGGGCGGGGAATTTGAGGTTGATGTGCGAGCTGAGCGGGAAGCTGATTTGGTTGTGGTCGGCGAGAGCGGTGGGATTGATTTCGGTCGGGTAGCCAAGCTTCAGATAGTTGTGGAGGAAATCGATGATGTGGCATCCCCAATCACCGAACATGCCGCCGCCATAGAGATGGAAGCCGCGCCAGTTGAAGGTGTGGAATAAGCTGCTGAAGTCCTTAACTTCTTGCGGGCCACACCAGAGATCCCAGGTCTTGAGTGACTCGGGAATGGGCTCGGCTTTGGGAAATCCTTTGATGCGTTTTCCGGCCTCCATAAACCAAAGACCGGGGCTTTTCCAGGCTTCGATTTTTACAATGTCGTCGACTACTCCGCCGGCAACCATGCTCTTGAATTGTTCCGAGCCACCGGAAGTATGACCTTGATTACCCATCTGGGTGACGACTTTGAATTTCTTCTCGGCGCGCATGAGGATCTCCGCTTCCTCGAAAGTATGCGTCAGAGGCTTCTCGACATAGACGTGCTTGCCGATTGACATCGCTTGAATGGCCGCAGTGAAGTGCGTGTGGTCGGGAGTGGCCACGGTAACGGCGTCAATGTCCTTGCCCATTTGATCGAACATTTCCCGGAAGTCGTTGAATTGTTTGACATCGGGATACTTTTTGACGGTGGGGTCGCCTCGCTTAAAATCGACATCACAAAGAGCGATCGGTGTGGCGTTGCCTTTGTTACAATGCCCGCCAACGACAGAGACTCCCCGGCCCCCGACGCCAATGCATCCAAGGTTGATCCGCTGGCTAGGTGGCTTCTTGGGATTGTTCTGCGCCCGTGCGCTGGTGAGATAGGCCGGGATGAAGGTGAAACCAAATGCCGAAGAGGCGGACTTGCTAAGAAACTGGCGGCGTGATGAGTTGCTGGGTGTGTCGGATTGTTTCATGAGAGTTTGTGAGACCCTTTAATACGTCGTCTTGTGATGGATTAATCATCAATCCTGACAAGACTTCCATTGAGGGAGCATGAGTCTCGGCGCGTCGACGATTACTCGAAAATTTTTTAAGCGCCATTTAATGGTGACTCAATCATCGGACTCGTCAAATCCGTCCTCTCCCTAGCTTGATCGCCCTGAGTCAGCTCTGCAGGGCGAGTCTGGAATCTTCTAAGGAACCAGGAATTGATTCGTCGCAGTGAAGAGGCGGCTTGTGCCGCCGGCGCCGGGGAATGAAACGATGATGTCGTAGGATTGTCCGCTGTTGAGGCCGGAGGCGGCGACATCGAAATCAGCGACGACGGAGAATCGGTCGGGGTCTCCTGCTTCATCGACGCGGGCGGCGGAGGTTGTCGTTCCACCATCGGTGATATTGCCGGTGTCCCAAGTCGCGGCGATTCCGCCAATAGTGATCCCATTGGGACGAACGATGTTGCCGTTGTTGATATTGATGAGTGGAGGAGCGTTCGGAGGCAGATCGATGTCCACGATTTCTCCATCACCATTGGAGTCGGGGGCAAGTGATTGGTCTTTGGCGACGAGAGCGAGGTAGGCCGCTTCGTGGGTATCGCCGGGGTTGGGCGGGGTGGTGAGAGTTGAGGCTTCGACGCCGTTGGCGCCCAGAAGATACATTTGGTAGACTGGAGTATCGTCGGGGTCGGAGACATCTTGTGTGGAGATGAGTTTGTAGTTTGGCCAGTCGTCCATGATGAGGGAACGCCCGTCGTTTTCATTCTGGCCGAAGACTTCGGCGATGATACATCGGTCGGTAGTGTCGGTGCCGTTGAAGATAGGGACGAGGGAATCAGAATGATGATCGATCCCTGCGGGAATTTCGACATTGGTGAGATCGAGGACGGTGGTGAAGAGATCGGCGACATGGACGAGTTTGTCGCTAGTTCCGCTTTGCAGAATGTCGGGCCCGATGGCGAAGAAGGGAACGTGGATTCCTCCTTCATTGAGGGAGCCCTTGGCTCCAGCGATGCCACCGGCAGGAGCTTGATCGACCTGTCCGGGTGTTCCGTTGTCGCCGATGATAATGATATTGGTTTTACTCAGATCGATTGAGGTGAGAAGTCGGGCGATTTCGGTATCGAGTGCTTCGAGACTGCGAATGTAGAGGTCCTTATTGCTATTTCCGGAGGTAGAGTAGCTACCGGAGGGCGCGAGGTTGGCGGGTGGATCATGGAAGGGAGTGTGCGGGGCATTGAAGCCCATCCAGACGACCCAGGGATTGGAGCCTTGGCCGGTGATGAAGGAAACGGCCTCATCGACCTGTACGCTGGTGGCGTAGGGCGATGAGTAGTCTCCGGCCGTGACGAGAGCGGTGATATCGGTTCCGGAATCTGCGAGGATGTTGTTTTCGATTTTGACGTGAACCCAGTCATTATAGTCCGGGATGCCTCCTTGAAGAGTACCAGTAAAATTGGGCCAACCACCGGTTTCGAAGGCGCCGGTGTTTCCCGATCCGAGATGCCATTTTCCGAAGGAAGCGAGGCCGTAGTTGGGCGCTTCGTTGGAGATGATTTCCGGGAAGGTGAGTTCGGCAGCGGGAAGGGTACTGCTCGCTCCCGGATTTCCAACGCCATGCTGGTAAGGTTGGCGGCCGGTGAGCAGGGTGGCGCGAGTGGGCGAGCAGATTGGTTGAGAATAGCCGCGGGTGAAGAGGAGGCCATTGTCGGCGAGGTTTTTCAATGTTGGCATATTGGCCAGTTGAATGCCCGGCCCGGCGGTGTTGTAGAGCTCGGAGGCATCGATACCCCAGTCATCGAGGATGAGGAGAAGGACGTTGTTGGGGCCGGCGATGGAATAGGTGTCGCTTGAGGTGATCGAGCCATTGATGAGGGCCGGATATTCTCCGGGAGCGAGTGAGGAGTCATCGAATAGGAGTCTGATGATTCCAGTCGCGGAATCGTAGTTTACGACTGTGGCGGTGATTCCGCCAACGCTTGCCGAAGTCACCGAGTTGGGGAGGGGAGGGGCGGTGGGGAGATGGAACAGGGAGACCGTGCCCGGCGTGAAGCTGAAATCGAATCCGGTCTGGTCAAATTCCGCGATATCGGTGATCCGGGCGCGGTAGAATTTTTGCGAGTTGGTGGCGAGTGCCCCGGTGTCGGTTAGGTTGAGTTTGTCTCCGGTGGGTTCGGCATCGGTGATTTCGCGGACCCAGGAATCGTCCCGGAGGGTAGTAGACGATTCGATGACGTATTGTCCTCCCTCGACGGCGGACCATGTCAGGGTGAGGTCATTGGAATTTGAAACGGATTGGTCAAAAGTGAGGCTCTTTTCAGGCCCTCCTTCGAAGTGAATGGTGACGGCCTCGTTGATGTTGTTGACGGTTCCCCCGTTGGGGTCTCCGTAGTATTCGCGGCCGATAGCGTAGGGAAAGGCGGGAGTGCCATCGGCTTCGATCGTGACGAAATAGGCGTAGGTTCCGGCCGGGAATTCCGGGGTGATGCAAGTGCGTCCGTTGTAGAGATCAAGGTCGCCGGTGCCGAGGAATTCGTAGTCTTCGATGTAGTGGCCGATGACGTAGGTGGCGTTAACCGGCGGGCCGTATTCGTTGGCGGGGAGGGAGGTGGATTTGTTTTGGAAATCAGCGGCCCATTGCGGAAGGGTGGTGCGGTTGGTGATGGATCGTTTAGCGTATCCCGGAATTATGCGACGAACGGCACTGGCAGGATTGTTGGGATCATCGTATCCGTAGGGTCCGTAGACGGGGAAGCCATCGGCAGCCCAGGCGAGGATGGGGGAATGGCTGCCATTAAAATTTTCGGTGTAGGTATTTGTCGACGGATCGTAGTCCACGCTGTCTCCAAGCGAATGGCGGAGGCCTGGTGGGTTGGCGTGGTAGTGGTATTGACGTCCTGCTTGGTGGGCGTTTCCGGCGTCAAAGGTGACGCTTTCGTTGACATAGGCGTCACGATTCCAAATGTCGTCACCGTTGATGCCGTTCCTCGGACTGGAGTCAGTACCGTTGGAGTTAGAGTAGGAAAAGGCATCGCGGTTGTCGAACATGGCCACACCATTCACGTAAAAACCAGCGGCACCAAGAGTCGTCCCTGATTTGTTGGCGGGCACGTTGGGCGTGCGGGGAATGCGGTAAATCACTCCGGTGTTAGCGGGGTAATTGGGGAAGAGATTGGTCTTAGCCTCGTTGAGATACCACGGTCCCATGGTGTGCGATGCCAGACCGGTCGAGCGGAGATAGACCCAATTGGCGGATGAGGAGATCTCGTGAATCCCGGCGTAAGTGGATTGCGCTTGCACTCCCTGTCCACGGTCCCAGGTGGTCACGGCATTTCCAGCCGTTTCGTCGACGGTGGTTTCAAAGATCCGGGCATAGGATCCTGAGTCGGCTGTGAACCATGAGCTGATGCGGGGATCGGCTTTCAAGGCCAGAGTGGAAAGGAGAATGAGGGAGAGGATTTTCATATTGTGTGAAGTGAACCTGAAGAGAATAACCACCATTCTTCAACTAAGTTTCCAAATTTAGTGTTAAGGGATTGTGAAGACGGGAAATTACAAGTTAGGGAGGTTTCAGGGCTCGACCCAGCGGGGGGCGCGGAGGCCGGCGATTTCGACCCCGGCGATGAAGCTGTTTTGGAAATTATAAAGACTTTAGCTTAAACAGTTTTCCGCCGCTGGCGGCGCGCTGCGAGGCCTAACGAGCCGAGAGCGAGAAGAGCCAGACTGGAGGCTTCGGGAATGGCCCCGATGGCAGTTTCCAGAGAAATGGCATTGGCCGCTTGGGTAGAGACATCATCGTAGATGAAGTGATTGAAAAAAGCCACGGGGGAGGAGTCGTTGGTTCCCAGGCTGCTGAGAGTGAATGAAATCCAACCAAAACGTAGTTCGGTGTCGCAAAATGGAAGCCAGTTTTCGCCAACCACAAAATCACCGCCGGTCAGGCCGTTTTCGTGCCAGCGGGCAGCATCCGCGGTATCGCGAGGAAAATTCTGTGGTCCTGCCTGAAAAGCGCCGGCGAAGTAGTAATAGGAGTCAGGGACGTAGAATTCGTTGCCATAGATATCTGCGGCGAATAAGTAGGCCCCCGCGCTTTGAGAGAGCTGGCCAATATTGGCTGAGTTATCGAGATAGAAATCGGGAGCGGCATCACCTCCCGGAATAACCACGGACGGGCCGCCCGGGACTGTTGAAAATCCGGAGAGATCAATGACTTGAATGGCCCCTGAGGCGATGGAAGCAATACACCCGGACCCGGCGGTTACGGCGAGGTAGGATCCTAATTTGTTTTGCTTGATACTCATAATAAATATGGGTGTTCCCAAAGGTCCAAGTACACGAAGATTTGTCGCGGGAAGGGGGAAACACAACAACGATATGCTGGCGATGGCAAGGCGGGAAAGAGTATGATTAGCCTACACCATTCTATTTGGGATTCCCAATTTTCAGACTCAGGGTGTGTCTTGCTTTGTGAGCTTGGCCACGAGCTTTCGGTTTGGCGATTCCAAGAGATGAATTTGGGAAAGTTCTCGGGACAGTTTTAGAATGCGGCTTGATGAAGGCCAATGATGTGCTCAACAGGCTGCTCCTCTACCGCGACGAGGAAACTTGCTTTCTGCGGCACGGGATCGCCGTTGAGGAGAGACTGGGCACGGTTGATTTCGTCGGGAGATGCTGGTCTGATGAGCATGGCTTACGAGGCTTTGTTTCGGTGGAGGTCGGGACGAATTGCTTGAGTGAGCTTCTCAGGCTCGGGGGCTGTTTCGCCGAGGAAGGTTTTTAGGGCGTCGAGTTGGGACCCGGGGTTGGCGACCATTTCGGGGTAGTCGATTTCAATGAGATCGACGTTTTTACATTGTCTCAGTTGGGCGAGGGTTTGCTTGGCGTGAGTTTGCTGGGTCTGAATGAGGTGCTGTTTTTCGGAGACAGGGTTTTGTCCGCGGCGCTCGATCATTTTCCACTGGGAGTCGACGACTTCTTCGACGGGGCGCTTCATGAAGATGACGTGGTAATGGTGGCGGGGTGGAAGTAGAGGTAGGAGGGCGGAGATGACTTTGATGACTTTGCCGTCGGCTTGCTCGATGAGGCGGGGGTTCTTTTTAAGTGATTTGATCTCCTCCCATTCCCAGTAGCCCTCAAGGTTGTCTTCATCGGCCTTGCGTTTGCCGTCGTGCATGAGGTCCATGCCGGCGGCGCGGAGCATTTGCATCATGAGAGAGGTGCCGCTGCGCGGGAGGCCGGAGACGATGGTGAAGGAGCAGGGTTTGATGTCGGCTTCCTCGGCGGCGGCTTCGCGCTTGGCCATGCGTTTGGAGTGGCGGGCTTTGGCGTGGGCGGTGATGCCGTGGCGCAGGGAGGTGAGGTGCTTTTCGCGTTCGGAGGTGCGAATGACTTTTCGGCGGACGAGGTCGTTTTCAAGAGCTTCGGCTTTTTCGGTTTGCTTGGTGATTTGATAGACTTTTTTGAGGGTGGTCAGAACGGAGGCGTTTCCGCGGTCGAGTTGGAGGCAATTTTTCAAGGCGTGCTCGGCTTCTTCGAATTGCTCGAGTTGGATGAGCGCACTACCGAGGAGGTAGTGGGCGCGGGGGCTCGCGAATTGAAAACTGATGGCGGCGAGGGCGGTGTCGACGGCGGCTTGGGGATCTTTGTCATTCAGATGACACTGGCTACGGGTGTTGTGGGCCTGAATGCTGGTGGGGTCGATGATGAGGAGTTTTTCGGCAGTGGCGCGGGCTTCGTTCCACATGCCAAGGGTGGTGTAGGCACGGCAGGAGAGTTCGAGGACGGGAACTTCTTCGCCGGCTTGTTCGCGGATGGTGTCGAGGTGTTCGAGGGCTTTGGCGTTGTTGCCTTTTTCAATATGGATCTGGGCCTTAAGGACGTGGGCGGAGATGGATTCACCAAAGGTTTCGAGACAGATCTCGAGGGTTTCTTCGGCTTCGTCGGTGAGGCCGAGAGCGAATTGGGTTTTGGCGAGGGCCTGGGCGTAATCGGTGCGTTCGGGGGTGGCGTTAAAGCAGTCTTCGAGTAGGGGGAGGGCTCTGTCGTTTTTGCCGGTGTAGAGGTAGGCGCGGGCGAGGTTCCATTTGTTCTCGCGGTTGGTTTCGTTGGCAGCCCGGGTGGGATCGTCGGAGATTTCGTTGATGTATCCGAGGGCGACGAATTGTTCGAGGAGGGCCTGACTTTCTTCTCTCGTAAGAGAGCCCCGACTCCGGGATGAGCCGTCGGGGTTTTCCCAGGTGGGGATGGTTTGGATGGGGATGCTTTCTTGAAAAAGTTCGGTGAGGACGCGGCCTTCCATATCGTTGCCAACGGGGAGGCCGAAGGCGTGGAGGATGGTGGGGGCGATGTCTAATAAACGTGAGCCGTAGACTTGGGAGTCGGGTTTAATGCCGGGGCCTTTGGCGAGGAGGACGCCTTGGTTGCGGTGCCAGACGGTAATGCCGGCGGGGACGCGCGGGGTGAATTTTGGGCGGAGGTGATCGGAGTGGAAGCCGTGGTCGGAGACAAGGATGACGGTGGTGTCGGGCCCGGCCTTCTGCAGGAGGACCTGGAGCATCATGTCGTGGGCGCGGTAGGTGGCGTTGATGACGTGTTGGTAGATTTCGAAATCGCCATCGGGGATGCCTGTCATCTGGGGCGGATGATAGTGCATGAAGTGGTGGGAAATTTCGTCGATGGCGCGGTAGTAAACGGCCATGAAGTCCCACTCGGGATCGCTGTCCATGAGATGGGTCGCAGCCGAGTGGACAGAGTAGGCTTCGGCGAGGTGCTCGCGGAGGTTGTTGAGGCGCCTGTCGCGGGATTGATCGATTTTGTGGCCTTTGGGGAGGAAGGGATGGAGGATGTCTTCGTCGATCTCGTGAGGCGAGACGCGCATCTCGTTCATTGTTTCGGCGAGGTCCTCGGGCCAATAGGTGCCGGGCATGGGCGGGGGGAAGTTGGCGGGGTCCATGTCTTTGGTGCCCTTGAGGTGCCCGAACATGTTGGAGACCATTTTCCCGTCGAGGTCCTGCTCGCCCTGGGTGGCGAACCAAGAGACGACGTGGCTGCGCTTACCGTGTTCGCCAAGCATTTCCCAGAGGGTTTTGCATTTGCGGCTGGCTGCGGAGACAGGGACGATTTGGCCGGAGACGGGATCGACTTCGGTGAAGCCTTCGACGCCGTGGTGGTAGGCCATTTTTCCGGTGGCAATGGAGGTCCAGAGCATTGGCGAAAGCTGGGGCTCTAGCGTGGCTAGGTTGCCGTGATTTCCACCGTTCATGAGGGAGCGGATGCCATCCATACCGCCTTCTTCAAGAAGGGCGTTGATGATTTTCCAGTCGGCCGAATCCCATCCGACGAGGAGGACGCGCTTCACAGGTGTGGCAGGATTCGACATGAAGTAGGGCGGTATTCGTGCAGAAGTATCGTGCCAATGGAACAACCTTTTTAGCCTGTTAGTATGTTGAGCCCTTACTGGCTATCCAATCGACGATCGGGTTTTGCTTTGCCGTCGTTCCATCTGAAGGACGCGGGCGCTCAGGAAGATGGCAGCCAGTCCGAGCCCGGTTGCAAGGCCCCACCAGATGCCGTTGGCTTCAAGGCCGCCGGTGGTGGCGAGGAGCCAGCCGATGGGGATACCAAAAATCCAGTAAGAGACGAAGGCGGTCCAGGCGGGGACTTTGACGTCTTCGAGCCCGCGAAGATACCCGGCGGAAACGACTTGCAAGCCGTCGAAGAGCTGGAAGAAGGCCACGATGATGAGGAACTTCGCAGCTAGGGAAATGACAGCTTCGTTGTCGACGTAGAGGCGGGCGATGAATTCGTTTCCTAACCAGCAGGCGGTGGCGGTGATGGAAATGAAGGAAATGGTGAGCAGCCAGCCAGAGACAATAATGGGGAGATAGCGGGAGGTGTCATTGGCGCCGAAGGCTTTGCCCATGCGCATAGTGAGGGCGATGCCGAGGCCGAGGGGCACCATGAAGACGGTCCCGGCGGTTGTAAGTGCGACTTGATGGGCGGCGAGGGCGATTTCACCCCAATAGCCCACAAGAATGGCGGCGGTCGAGAAGGCTCCGACTTCGGCAAGGAGGTGGAGGCTCGCGGGGATGCCCAGCGTGAGGAGTTTTCGGACGGTTTTCGGATCGGGTTTTTGAAGCCAGCGACGGGGAACGAGGTGGACGACGCGAATGGTGTGATTAAACCAAAGAAGCATCGCGACGAGAATAGCCGTTCGTGAAATCAGGGTGGCCCATCCGGCTCCGGTAAGTCCGTAGCCCAAATCGAAAATGAAGACCTTGTTGAGGACTACATTGAGAAGGACTCCGCCGAGGAAAATAAAGAATCCCTCCCAAGTCCGGTCTAGGGAGTCGCTGTGATTTTTCAATGCAATGGAACTTAGGATGGGAATGATCGAGATGAGGGCCAGAGCGAGATAGGGCGGAGCGAGGGCAGTGACGTCTTCAGGTTGATTGAAGATAGCGAGAAAGGGGATGATGAGACACCCCAGAGCCGCGAGAAGACAACCCGCTCCCAGAGCAAGGAAGAATCCATTACGGCAAACGGAGCGCGCTTCAGCGTCGTCTTCCCGGCCAATCGCTCCGGAGGTTAGGATGGAAACGCTGGTGACGAGTCCGATTCCGAAGATGAAGGGAATCGCGAAAATAGAGCTGGCGAAAGTCAGGGCCGCGAGCTCGGTCACGCCAACGTCTCCGACCATCACAGTGTCGGTGATGACCATGAGCATCTGGCTGACCTGCCCGATGATGATGGGGATCGACAGGATGGCCGTCTTCTTACCTTCTTTCAGAAGGGCGGGAATGGAAAGTCCGCCTACCATTTCCAGGAATTACGACTCCAGAAGTTTTCGAATTCCTCGGCGGTGCCGTTGAAGGCATTGCGTTCCATGGGTCGGTCCATGTTGCCGAAGTATTTGGGCGCGCGCCAACCGAGGCTACGGAAGACCTTGGGTGTGGAGCGGCCGTTTTCCCAGAGAACACCGCCAAACTGCCAGATGGCCCAGGTATTCCAGATGTCGTAGGCTTTCATGAGGTCGCGCGGGCTGTCGTAGTCTTTGTTGGAATAGAGGGCGATCCAATAGGGCGCGCGGCGGATGATACGTTTGTATTTGGAGCTGGCCGAGGAGAGCGTAGTGCGAAGTCGGTCGCTGTTTTCGAGGTAGACGATGGGAGTGGTGCCGGTGAGTTTTTCGATACGCTGGATAAATTCCGCAATCTGAGCAGCGGAGCTTTTGGTGTCGGCATCGCAGACAAGGAGGATTTCGCGGGTTTGCAGGCTCTTGGACGACTTGATCGCGCGGAGACGTTGGATGAAGCGGTCAGCCTGCACCGTTGGGCTGATGTGAGCTAGGATGAAGCAGTAAGCCCCGAGTTTCATCCCCTGGCGTTCCGCTCCCAGGAGGAAGTCGGCGCATTTGGAGTCCAGCTCGTAGCCTTTGGCGCAGCGCGCGATGAGAGCCCGCGAGCCGTTGACTTTGAGCGCGGTTTGATTGTGCGGGTTGTAGCTGCGCCCGCTGCGTTGGCGCTCCTTGGGGTCGTAGGCCGAGACATTGATGAACTTGGGCGCTTCACTGTAGGAAACTTTGCCGTATTTTGATCCGCAGCTGCTCAATAGGGCAACGGTGAGTGAAAGAAAAATAGTGCGGGTGATCATCGGTGTTTTTGAGTTCTATAAGCTCATGCGTAAATGGAAAGATACAAAGCGTGCTTCCGTATCCAATCACGTGCGCTTTTTGGGCTTCATTATCTTTTTAGGAACCGGAAATCTTTTGGGGTTTCCGAATAGCCTTGCGCCCAAAAAAGAAGGGACGTCGAAAGCGCACTGGGCATTTCAGCATCCGGTCAAACCGACGCTTGAGGGGAAGCTACACCCGATTGATGAATTGCTGGCCCGGAAGCAGAGAGAGGGTGGATTTGAAGCGATGGGTGAAGCTTCACGCGCCACGCGCTTGCGCCGTCTTTGGCATGTCGCGACGGGGCTCCTTCCCAACAAAGCCGAGCGCAAGCAGTGGATGGCCGACAAGCGGACCGGAGTCGAATGGACCAAGGCCGCGACGGAAGCGGCACTGGCCAGGAAGACTTTCGGCGAACGTTGGTCGCGGCACTGGCTTGATGTCGCCCGCTATGCCGATACGCGGGGAGCAGCGGTCACTCAGAACGAGGATTATCCCTACGCCTACACCTATCGTGATTGGGTGATCGGAGCCTTTAATAAAAATCTGCCCTACGATCGCTTTGTGCATCTGCAGGTGGCTGCGGATTTGATGAAGGCTCCTCTCGAGGATCAAGCAGCTTTGGGTTTTCTGACGGTGGGTCGGGCTTATCAAGGCGGGCAGCGTCATCTTTTGGTCGCTGACCAGATTGATGTCACCACGCGCGGTGTGATGGGGCTCACCGTGACCTGCGCGCGTTGCCACGATCACAAGAGCGATCCGATTCCTACTGCGGATTTTTACAGCCTCTACGGTGTCTTTGCGAGTGCGAGCATGCCCAAGAATCTGCCCAAACTCTCCGAGCCTGAAGACTCGCCGGGTTATCGAAAGTTCAAGGAGGAGCATCGCAAGCTGGCGATGGAGGTGCACAAGTTCATCAAGTCAGCCATTCCCGGGTATGAAACGCCGAAGGATCTCTTTGATTTCTCGATGCGAAAAACCCCACATAAGCTGAATCAAACGCAGCGGGATAAGTTTCGAAAGCTTTCGAGTAAGGTGACGGAGCTGGAAGCGAAATCGCTCTATTCACCCGACCGTGCTATGATCGTAAGGGAAGGGAAAGTGAACAATCCCTACATTTTCACGAGGGGAAATCCCGCGGCGCGGGGAGAGAAGGTGCCACGTCAGTTTCTCAAGATCTTCCGTAAGGAAGGAGAGGTCTTTACGAATGGCAGCGGGCGATTGGAGCTCGCGATGCGGTTGACTGATGATCGCAATCCGCTCACGGCCCGGGTCTGGGCCAATCGTGTATGGATGCATGTCATGGGGACTCCCTTGGTCGATACGCCGGGTGACTTTGGCGTCGAAACGGAGAAGCCCAAGCAGCTCGAGTTATTGGATCATCTCGCTCATTTTCTGGTGGAAAACAAATGGTCTACCAAAGCGCTCATTACACATATCACGAGCTCGCAGAGCTGGAATCGCGAGAGCAAAGCCCCCGCGGAATTGATCGAGCGTGATCCCGAGAACAGATATTTCGCGAGATCGAACCGGGTGCGCAAAGACCTCGAAGCATGGCGTGACTCCGCCCTGCAGGTGAGTGGTCGACTCGATGTCACTTTGGGCGGCAAGCCGGTGACGCTAGACCAGCCGCCTTTCAGTGATCGTCGCACCGTGTATGGTCGTGTTCGCCGGGGGTATCTTCCGGCCGTGATGCGGGCCTTTGATTTTCCGGGTTCGGAGGAAGCACTCATGCGTCGTTCGGAAACAACGACGCCGATGCAAGCGCTGTATCTCATGAACAGCCCCTCGCTGCATGTGAAAGCCCGCTCTCTGGTGAAAGGCCTCACCGTTTCTCCGGAAAGTGTGCAACAAGTTTACCAGCGGATATTACATCGCCGGGCCAGCAAACCGGAATTATCCGCCACGATGACTTGGTTGAAAAGTGCTGCGACTCATCGCACCGCCGGTGCGTGGGATTATGGATATCTCACCAAGGATTCTTTGGAGCTTAAAAGCTTGCCACTCTATGAGGACGGACGATGGACCGGAGGGCCTGAGATACCCGACCCCAAACTCGGTTGGCTGATGTGGAGTGCCACCGGAGGGCATCCGGAGCTCGATAAGTCAGCCGTCTTGAGCTGGAAGGCAATGGAAGATGGCGAGCTTACTATTGAGGGAGTGTTAAAAGTTCCTACTCCCAATGGTAACGGAGTGAGGGGACGCGTGATGCGTTCGGATGGCACCGTGCTCGGTGAATGGCCCGTTGACCAGGGCAAGGAGTCGGCGACAAGGCTCACCGGAGTGAAGGTGAAAGCAGGCGAGCACGTTTGGTTCGTCGTCGATAGCCGGGGTGAGCATAGCCACGATTCCTTCAACTGGGCTCCTCGGCTTTCGGACGTGCGTGGGGAAGTGGCCAATGCGAAGGATGAATTTGGCGGTCCGGGACTTCGGCCATTGGCACAACTCGCCCAAGTGTTACTTTTGAGTAACGAATTCTTTTTTGTCGATTGAGATGAAACATCACGAGCAAGGCCACGGCGGCTACATTGGTAGCCGCCGCGAATTTCTTTCCCGCTACGGGATGGGCATGGGTGCGCTCGCGATGGGCGGGCTTCCGAGTGCGGTGGCGTCAGGGGCGACCAGTCCGCTTTCTCCCAAAATGCCGCAGAAGCGAGGAAGGGCGAAGGCCGTGATTCATCTCTTCATGAACGGGGGACCATCTCAGGTGGATACCTTCGATCCCAAGCCGGAGCTGACGAAGTATGACGGGAAGAAAATTCCCCTGGAATTGAAGACCGAGCGTCCTACCGGGATGGCAATGAAGTCTCCCTTCTCCTTTGAGAAATATGGTGAAAGCGGCCTCGAAGTCTCCGAGATTTTTTCCAAAGTTGGTGAGTCTTGTGCCGATGAGTTGTGCGTTATTCGCTCGATGCGTGCCGAGGTTCCCAATCACGAACCCTCGTTGCTCTTGATGAATTGCGGAGACTCGCGCTTACCGCGTCCGAGTGTGGGATCGTGGGTGACTTACGGTCTCGGAACAGAGAACCAAAATTTGCCCGGCTTTGTCTCAATGTGTCCGGGAGGTTACCCTGTCTCGCGAACGCAAAACTGGCAGTCGGGATTTCTTCCGGCTGCTTATCAAGGGAACTATGTTGACTCCAAGAACAAGGATCCAAAGAAGTTGATTGAGCACATTGTGCCGAAGCATCTTGAGCGCAGCAAGCAGCGCGAGCAGTTGGATTTTCTTCGCCAGCTCAACGAGAAGCATGCCGAGGAACGCGGTCGCGATCAGGAGCTGGAAGCGCGGCTGGAGAGTTTCGAATTGGCCTACCGCATGCAAATCGAAGCGACCGACGCCTTTGATGTTTCAAAAGAGCCCAAATACATTCGCGAGATGTACGGTGATACCTTGCAAGGCCGGCAGATGTTGATCACGCGGCGGCTGGTCGAGCGCGGCGTACGATTCGTGCAGGTCTGGCATGGCGCGGGTCAGCCGTGGGACAACCATGACGATCTGGAAGTAAACCACCGTAAGTTGGCCGGGCAATGTGATCAGGCTATTGCGGCTCTCATTACGGATTTAAAAATGCGCGGTATGCTGGATGAAACTCTCGTTCTCTGGGGCGGGGAATTTGGCCGGACGCCCGTGGTCGAGATGCCCAAAAAGGGAACGAATGCCGGGAAAATTAACGGTCGCGACCATAATCACTACGGCTTCACCACCTGGATGGCAGGCGGCGGGGTGAAAGGCGGCCACGTCCATGGCTCGACCGACGATTTTGGCTTTGCGGCAGCGACGGATAAAGTTCACGTGCACGACCTCCATGCCACGATGCTTCATTTGCTGGGCTTCGATCATGAGGAGCTGACCTACCGCTATAGCGGTAGGGACTTCCGCCTCACCGACGTGCATGGCGAGGTGATCGAGGATCTTTTAGCGTGAGGCTGGAGTCGTTTCGCCATAGATGATCTCGTTTTCTTCATCCCAGGACCAGCCGTAGAATCCGTCGTCGTAGTTCTTTGCGCGGAGTCCGAGTGAGAGCGCGACAAGGAAGGCGATGCTGGATCGCCAGCCGGTGCCGCAGTAGAAAATCAGGGACCTCTTTCCGCTTGCGACATCAGCATCGAGAATCCCTTGATCGCGCCATCGTTGCGCAACCGAATCCAGCAGTGGACCGATCTTGTCCGTTTTTTGATCAACGAGGTTTTTCCAGTCGCCCTGATACTCGGCGCTCGGAATGTGACCTGCTTTGGAGAAGAAGGAATATTGATTGGGATTGGTGCCATCCCATTCGTCTCTTCGCCGAACATCAATCAGTTTGCCATGGGAGGAATTGAGTCGGGAAACTTCGTCTGTCGTGGCGAGGAATTCGGACCGAATCTGCCATTCGGCAGACGGGCTTTCGAGGGGATCGGGAGTCGTTCCGGCGATCTCGATGAGCGGGGAAGTTTCATTGCCATGAGTGATCCAGGAACGAATCCCGCCATCGAGAAACCGGACTCGTTGAACTCCGGCATAGAGCAAAGCTCAGGTTAGTCTGGCGGCAGCCATCGAGCCATCGGGATCGGTTCCGTAAACGATGACGAGGGTGTCGGGGAAAATACCGACGTTCTCCAGAGCGAGAGTGAGTTCGTGGTCGGGGAGTAGGTTTCCGTCCGTCGGGTGATCGTAGTTGGGATAGTATTTTGAGCGATCAGTGCCTGCTTCCAGATAGGAGGGGTGCATTTGAAGTGCGCCCGGAAGGTGGGGAGAGCGCTGGTCGATTCCCGCGAGAGGGTGATCTGCGGAGCTGAAGTGCGCTTCGATGAGTTGGCACTGCTCATGTGGACTCCCGAGGAGTTGCTCGAGTTCAGGGGCGTCGATCAGCTGGAAATCGCTGAGTCGGGGGATTGATGCTTTGAGTGACGTTATTGAACGGCGACCGCCGTCCGGGGAAACTGTCACCGGGCGCATCGCTTTGGTTTGTTAACGTAGTGGATCATCGAGGGGAGAATTTAAGACACGATTTTTCCCCGTCAACCGGAGAATTTATTGGTCCTTCAGAAATTCCCGCATCTTGGCGGGTTTGTTGGTGGTGACAGAATGCACCCCGGCTTTGACAAAGTGCCGCCCCTGGATCTCGGCATCGATAGTCCAGACATGGAAACCGAGTCCGTGTTTCTTCAGAGTGCTTCCTAATTTGGCAGCGAGCGAGTCGACAGCTTTGGCTCCGAGGCCATCGGCTTTGATGTCCTTCAAGGTCTGAATGGCCTCGGCGAGTTTTGATGAAATGTTCTCGCCTTTCTTTGGTTTGAGATCTGAGAGCCAATTCGCGGTGAGCTTCGGGTCGTGTTTCTTGACGGCTCGAATGACTTCTTTGTTGAAGGAAATGATGGTGATGAGTTTCCGGGGAATCTTGGATTGAGTGATTACCTCGGATAGCTTTTGCACAATCTCCGGGCCGCATTTGATTTCGATGAAAATCCCTTTTCCCTGAGGCATGCTGGCGAGGATCTCGGAGAGGAGAGGGATCTTTTCACCTTTCCACTTCGCTCCCTTCCATGATCCGGCATCGAGTTTCTCGAGCGTGGACCAATCGGTTTTCGATACGACGAGTTTCTGCCCGCTTGTGCGCCCGGTGTCGCCATCGTGCATGGCGATGATCTGCCCATCTTTGGTCAGTCGAAAATCACCTTCGATGGCATCGGCACCCTGACGCCAGGCCTCGTTGAAGGCGGCCATGGTGTTTTCCGGGGCATCGGCTGAAGCTCCCCGGTGGGCCACGATAATAGTCCCGGATGAAAGCAAAGGCAGAAGGCAGATCGCCGGAAGGAGGAAAGAATGAAGTCTCACTCCCGAGATACTAGGAATCCTTTTCTAACATGCTCAAGGCTCAATTTCTTGATTACTTCGTGTTCTTGGAACGAAGTTTTGTGAGGAGGGCCTGAGCGGTTTCCCTGTCGGTTTCGGCGACGTTCTTGGTCTCACCTTCGGCGGAGAGATGGTTGTAGAGTTCGAGGTGGCCTTTGCTGTGGGCAATTAGGCGATGGGTTTTGGTGCGAATGGTTCTTCCTTTGCCGTGATAGGAGATGGCGTAGCCTTTGGATTCGGCGAAGGGATCTTTGAGTTGGGGAAGGAGGGAGGCTCCGTGGAGGTAGTCGGGTTTTTCGAGGCCGGAAAGGTCACAGAGGGTGGGGAAGAGGTCGATGGTTTCGACGATGGAGGGGCTGATGTCGCCGGGTTTTTCGACCTCGGGTGCGACGATGATGAGGGGAGAGCGAAGGGATTCTTCGAAGAGGGCATGCTTGCCCCAGATGGCGTGTTCGCCGAGGTGCCAGCCGTGATCACCCCAGACAACAATGATGGTGTCTTTGGCAAGATCGAGGGCGTGGAGCTTTTTGATGACGCGTCCGACCTGGGCGTCTGCATAACTCACGCAAGCGGCGTAGTGCTTGCGAACCTCGAGGGCGAAGGCGGCATCAGTGTTGGGGTTTTTGCCCCAGCGGTTGTACTTCATGAACTCACCGGAGCCGTGCCAGGTGGTCTTGCCTTCCGGCTTTTTGGGGTGGGGAATTTTGGGAAGTTTGGCGTTTTTGTAAGGCTCGAGGTATTTTGCGGGAGCACCGAAGGGGAGGTGAGGACGAAGGATTCCGGTGGCGAGGAAGAAGGGTTTTTTGTCAGCAGCAACGAGGTCGAGTTGCTTTAGGGTCTCGTCGACGGCGATGCCGTCGGGATAAATTTCGTCGCCTCCTTCGAGGGCCTGAAAGAGATCCATGTCTTTGGCGTTCTTGCGGATTTCGCCATTGGCGAGTCCGTGCATCCAGCCGCGTGGGTGTTGCCACTCGCCGGCGGGCAGGAGATGGCGGTCCCAGGATTCGGGCATTTCCATTTTGGTATTGTCGTCCCAGTTTGATCCGCCGCGTCCACCGGGGTGGTGCGAAACTTTTCCGACGGAGACGGCGGTGTAACCGTTCTTGCGGAAGTGGGCCGGAAGCGAGGGGTGCTTGATGTTTTTGGCACGTGCGAAAAGGGCGCCATTTCCGCCGGGGCCATATTGGCCTGTTAGGAGAGTATAGCGGGAAGCTCCACAGGTTGGGGCTTGGACATAGTGGCGGGAAAAGATGCGGCCTTTCGCAGCTAGGGTATCGATGTGGGGCGACTTTATGTAGTCGACGCCGTAGCAGTTGAGTTCGGGACGGAGATCGTCGATACAAATGAGAAGGACATTAGGCGTCTTGGCAGCAGCGGCGCCGATGAGGAAGAGGGAGGTGAGGAGTTTAATCATGATGTTCGACTGGTTAGAATTTTTGGGATTGCTCCATGGCGGTTTCGATGAAGCCGAGGACTTCTTTTCGGCCTTCGCGGGTTTTGTCGGAGGTCGTGAAGATGGGAGGTTCACCGTCGCTGAATTCGGCGAGGGCTTCCTTAAAGAGCTTGATATGTTTCTCAACGGCACGGGGTTTGATCTTGTCGGCCTTGGTGAAGATGAGGGCGAAGGGGATCTGGTTTTCAATGAGCCAGCCGACGAATTGCAGGTCGATTTTTTGCGGAGTGTGGCGGGAGTCGATGAGGACGAAAGTGCCACAGAGGTTTTCGCGTTCGAGCAGGTATTCGGAAACGAATTCGTTGAACTGATCCCGCAGCTCCTTGGACACTTTGGCGTAGCCGTAGCCGGGAAGATCAACAAGCCCCCAGGCCTCGTTGATTTTAAAGAAGTTGATCTCGCGGGTGCGGCCGGGCGTTTTGGAAACCCGGGCGAGACCGGATTTATTGGTGAGCATGTTAATCAGCGAGGACTTTCCGACATTGGAGCGACCAATGAAAGCGAACTCAGGGAGCGGAGAGCGCGGGGCGGTTTCGAGGCTAACCGCGGATTTTGAAAAACTTGTTGAGTGAATTCTCATGGACCCTTGGGGAGCATAGGAGGTCTTTTGAATTGGTCGAGCCTCCCGATTAAATCATCTAATCTACTGCGTAGTAGCATATTGTGCCTTTCGCGGCGAGCGGGAGCTCTCTGAACAACATGAGCGGATAGATGATTGGCGCGCGCAGTTGATTCACTAGCATTCTATTGTAAGATATCCATGAGCAGTTTGTCTTTAGGTTTTGGGGGGATAACTCCTTGAAATTTATCCTTTTGGAGTGGATATTTTAGTTTAGAACACACTTCCCTTATCTTCGTTTTATTATGTTTAAAAAATCGTTTGTTCATGTAGCGGCCTTAAAGCTTCTGGCATGCTCTTTTATTTGTCCTGTCGGAGCCGCCGAGCCTCTGTTGGTGGCTGGAGATCCCATCATCCCTGTCGGAGAGGTTATAGGTTCGAACAGTAGCTACCCAGCCTCGGAGGGACCGGAGAATGTCCTGGATGGGAATTCAAATACCAAATATCTCAACTTTGGAAGATTGAGGTCGGGATTCATTGTGACGCCGTCAGGGGGAGCCGCGACGCTGGGAAGTATGGATCTTACAACGGCTAATGACTCGTTCGAGAGAGATCCAACAACAATTGAGGTATACGGAACAAATGATCCCATTCTCAGTGTGGATAATAGTTTGGGACAGGCTGAATCCTGGACTCTTTTGGCTTCCGAAAATCTAGCTCTTTCAGATAACCGGTTTACCGTGAGTGAGGCTATTTCGCTGAATATTACGGTCGCCTACACTTCCTATAAGGTGATTTTTGGCGATACCAAAGGGGTGGGAAATTCGATGCAGATTGCTGATGTGAATTTTTATCAATCCCTCGATGCCTCTGGGAGTTCCTTTCTGGTTCCCGGCTCTCCAATTTTGGCGATTCAGCAACAGGAAGCGAACTTTGAAAACTCGGAAAGTTCGTCGCCTGACTTTGAAGGAGTTGAGAATCTCCTCGATGGCTCGACTGCGACAAAGTATTTGAACTTTGGAAAAGAGAACACCGGATTCATTGTGACTCCCTCGGCAGGGTCATCAGTAGTGAGAGCGTTCACCTTATCCACTGCGAATGATTTTGAGGGGCGGGACCCGGTGAACTGGGAGCTCTTCGGAACCAATGAAGCGGTGGTTACAGTGGCGCACCAATCCGGCCTGGGGAGAGAGGATTGGACTTTAATTGCTACCGGAACCCTAGCCCTTCCTGCTGATCGTGAAATCGCCGGGAGTCAGGTGATTTTCGACAATAATGATGCCTTTACTTCCTATAAATGGATCTGCCGCTCGATTAAAGATACCGCAGAAAACTCAGTACAATTTTCCGAGTTTCAGTTTGATTGTGACCCGACTCTCAATCAACTGCCATTAGAGGTTCAGAAATTGACACTTCTTCCCAATGGGACTCAGATTCAATTGGATTGGACCGGGGCCGGGGGATCGCCTCACCTTCTCCAGTTTTCCACTGATCTGGTTGATTGGACCTATGAGGTGGATGATTCAGTCGACCCCGATGAGAACAATCCGTATATCGTGAATATTGCTGACTTACCGGCAAGCGCGAAAGGCTTTTTTCGATTTGTGAAGTCGAATTAGCAGATTGAATTTTTTAATAATAGGCGATGAGAGTTGGGGACAGGCTGCAAAGAATTTTTGGTGTATTGATCGCAACGCTCGTGTCCTTGGAGGTCGCGGTGGCTGGAAGTGCTACTTACCAGTATTTTCGGTTTACGCCGACGAAGCTCCGTAACGGAGCGGCGGCCAATAGTGTGCAATTGTCGGAATTGCAGCTGTATAATGGCGGCACCAGAATTAATGGGGCGACCGCGAGCAATCCCGGAGGAAACAATCCGGGAAATGAGGGGCCGGAGAAGGCGGTCGACGGGTTAAGGTCAACCAAGTGGTTGGACTTTGATCAAAACCCTCTCGTGCTGAACTATGGTTCGCCGATCACGATTGACAACTATCGATGGGCCACTGCGAATGATGCCACGGAACGGGATCCAATTCGCTGGACTTTGGAGGGAAGCGCAAATGGTACGACGTGGACCTTGATCGATGACCGCAGTAATGCGGACCAATCGGTGACGACGAATCGTCGGGCATATTTGGCCAATATAGATCTCAATCAAATTCCCGACACTCCGGTAATCACATTTTCGGTGACAGCTGGCGGCGTGACTTCGGATGAAGCGGTCGGATTGCAGAATGGCCAAAGCGCTTTGCTGGATTGGGAAACAACGGGAGCGAGTTCGGTGACCCTGAATGGTTCACCGGTATCGGCCACGAATACGCTGAGTGTTTCACCGGCGGTAACAACGACCTATGAAATCATCGGGAGCAATGGCTTCGGCCCGGCCTCGGCCCTGATCACGGTGTATGTGGGGAGCTCGGTCCTTCCGCCCGAGATCAACGAATTTTCGGCCGACCCAACGCGGGACGGAGTACTTTGTGATGAGGATGGCGACGCCTCGGATTGGATTGAGTTGTTTAACCCCAATCCCTTTGCGATTGATCCGGGCGGATACTTTTTGACCGACGATGTGACGAAGGTCGCGAAGTGGCAGATTCCGGCCGGTAGCATCATCGGGCCGGATGGATATCTGGTGATTTTTGCTTCGGGTAAAAACCGTGCGGCGGAGCCCTTTCATGCCAATTTTAGTTTGGCGCGCGGGGGAGAGTATTTGGCGCTGTTGGAAAACGATGGCACAACAATCGTGGAGGAATTTAGTCCGGCTTATCCTGCCCAGACCGAAGATGTTTCGTATGGTCAGGTGGGCGGAGGATACGATTTCTTCGTCGGACCGACTCCCGGGGCGGTGAATGACACCTCACCCGGAGCGCTGGGGCCGGACGTGGTTTTCGATACTCCTCCGCAATCATTTACAGGTTCCATTTCAGTGAGCCTATCGACTTCCTCGCCGTCAGCTGATATTCGTTACACCACGGATGGTTCTCTTCCCGGACCGAGCTCTTCTTTGTATAGTTCTGCGATTAGTTTGAGTGCTTCGGCTTTAGTTCGTGCGCGGAGTTATGAGTCCGGATTTGCGCCGGGAAAAGTGAAGGCGGAAGCTTATTTGAAATTCACTTCCACGGCGATCAACCAAACTTCAGATTTGCCGATTGTGGTGTTGGAGAACTTTGGAGGCGGTAGTGTGCCGAACGGCACGGAGTTGCAGAGCGCCTACTTGACTCTTTACGAGCCCGATGAAATCACCGGGCGGACAAGCCTTGCGGATTTGCCAACAAAAGCGAATCGGGCTGGAATTAAGCGCCGTGGATCTTCGACCCTCAACGACCCCAAGGGAAATTATCGTGTCGAGTTTTGGCGGGATGACAGTGAGGAGGACAAGAGCGTGAACTTGCTCGGGATGTCTGATCACGATGAGTGGATTCTTTTTGCGCCGTATCGTTTCGATCGCTCTCTAATTCGTATTCCCTTTATTCATAATCTCAGTAATGACATCGGGGCTTATGCCCCGAAGGGAAAGCTGGTGGAGGTCTACCTCAATACCAGCGGGAGTGTGGGGACGGGTGATTATCAGGGAGTGTATGTGTTGCAGGAGCGGATTTCGCGAGGCAAGGATCGCGTCGAGATTGATCGGCTTGATAAGAATGACGCCTCCGGTGAAGACGTGACGGGTGGCTACATTCTCAGTATCGACCGGAGGGATTCCGGAGATCAGGGATTTCGAAGTGCACTGGGTCATCCCTTTGATCCGCCGAACGGATCTCCCCAACCATGGTATACTTATGTATATCCCAAGGAGCAGAATCTTCTCCCCGAGCAGGCGAGCTACATTAAGGGCTACATCGACGACATGGAGGCGGCCTTGTATGGCGCGAATTATAAAGATCCGACGGTGGGCTACCGGGCTTGGCTTGATGCGGAAGCGACGATTGATTTTCATATTCTCAACGTCTTGACCAAAGATCCTGATGCCTTGCGATTGAGCACTTATCTGACCAAGCCGAGGAATGGTAAGTTGGCCTTTGGTCCGATTTGGGATTTTGACCGCACGATGGGATGCGACTCCGATAGTCGCTCGTCGAATCCGGTTGGCTGGAATCCTCCCCCGGATCGAGCTGAGTTTTTTGATTACGATTATTGGGGGCGTTTGTTTGATGATGAAGATTTCCTGCAGCAGTGGATTGACCGCTGGCAGGATCTGCGAACGGGGCAATTTGCCAATTCCGCGTTGACCGGTCGCCTCAATGGTCTGGCGGCGCAGGTTACGGAATCCCAGCCGCGCAACGCCGCGAAGTGGCAGGCAGTCGCTCCGAACGGCGGGCCATTGACGGGTCTCGGTGGTTGGGCTGGAGAGGTGGATCACCTGAAAAACTGGGTGACGCAACGGGCAGACTGGATGGATACCCAGTTCACCAATCCTCCGGTTTTGCAGGCGAGTGGAACGGTGGCGGCGAATGCCACCGTGGTGGCGCAGGCCCAGGAAGGGACGGTTTATTATACGATCGACGGAAGTGACCCGAGGCTTCCGGGTGGGGCGGTCAGCGGATCGGCCACGACTACCGCGGGTGGTATTGCCATTCCTCAAACGAGAACAATCGTCGCGCGTGCTCGTTCTGGCAGTGACTGGAGTGGACCGATGCAATCGACTTTTGTCGTAGGAGTCCCTGCAACCGCGGCCAATTTGGTGGTGTCTGAAATCATGTATCATCCGGCTGATGTCACGGCGAGTGAAGAGGCTGCGGGTATTACCAGTGAGAGTAACTTCGAGTTCATCGAAGTGCAGAATATTTCGAATCAAGCGATTGATCTTTCAGGGGTATTGATTTCCGACGCCTTCGATTTTGCCTTCCCCGTCTTCACCTTGGCCGCAGGAGAGGCAGCGCTCGTCGTGCGAAATATCGCGGCTTTTGAAGAGAGGTTTGGAAGTGGTTTGCCGATTGTGGGAGAGTGGGGAGATGTCAATGACCCCGATGGAGGAAGCAAGCTTTCGAACGGTGGGGAAACAATCACGATCACGGCAGTTGGGGGAGCGGTGATTCAATCGTTTGATTATGATGACGATACCGCGCTGGGTTGGCCTTCGCTGGCCGATGGTTCGGGGCAGTCGCTTGTGTTACGGGATCCGTTAAGTTCGCCGGATAATGGTCTCCCGATCTCCTGGCGATCAAGTGTCGCAGGGCAGGGAACACCCGGAGTTGTTACCGAGGACGTTTATCAGGAATGGACCCTGCTTCACTTTTCTCCGGCTCAGTTGGCTGATGATCTGGTCTCCGGCCCCACCGCTGACCCGGATGGAGACGGGATTGAGAACGCCATCGAACTGGCTCTCGTCGGAGACCCGCTGGTGGCGTCATTGGAGGTTCTTCCCGGCGCCACGCTGACAAATTACTCTTCCGGCGTGCCCGTGCCGGGTGACTATTTAACGATTACCTTTCAACGCCGTCGTGATCTTGGCGGGCTCACGGCGCTGGTCCAATTCTCAAGTGATCTCGTTGACTGGTCGGATTCCGGTGTGGCCTTGACAGTGATCGATCAGGGCGATGGTACGGAAATCGTGACCTATCGTGATACTCAAACGGCCACCTCATTAAAAAGATTTTTGAGAGTCCAAGTGACATTGAACTGATCCAGAAAAACAAGAGAGAGAATCTCGGTCCTACGAATCATTGCCTTTTTAAGGCTTAACAATCTATCCATCAGTCTTTAGAGTGATATTTTTAGGTGAGGTGGTGCCGAGTGGGAGGACCGGAATGGGTAGTTTGAAAGATTTCATGAAATGAGTCGGATGAGGTGGATCAAGACGGAGAATTATCCGGGTTTTATCTCGTAAAGACCTTGAAGATAAAACCGTAGAGAGAAATATTTCATTTTTAGGTTGTTTTTTCGATCTGGATCAAGTTTTCTGTCCAGCCCTGACCGTTAAAGACCGTTAAATCTCAAAAAAACATTATGAAACTAAAATATTCTCTAACTGCACTTCTTGTCTCTTGCGGGGCAGCACATGGAGCGAACCTACTGACACCCGGTGATGCTATCATCGCGATTGGATTTGGCTCTGAAAGTAATTATCCCGGAGCGGAGTCCCCTGACAAGTTGCTCGATGGACAAACCAACACTAAATACCTCAATTTCGGTAAAGAAAATTCGGGGTTCATCGTGACACCGGGATCAGGGAGTTCAGTCGCCCAGAGTGCGGTCTTTACGACTGCCAATGATGAGGAGGCGCGGGATCCCGCGAATGTCTCGATCTATGGAACCAATGATCCCATCACGAGCCTTAATAATGGAACAGGAAACAATGAGAACTGGTCGTTAATTTCGAGCTTCGACGCTAATTTGCCGGGAGCCCGTTTGACGACAAGTGCACCCATTGATTTTACTAATGGGGCAGCGTATACTTCTTACCGCGTTACCTTTGATAGTCTCAAAAATGGCGGAGGCGCAAATTCGGCACAGCTTGACGAGTTCCAACTCTTCTCGGGATTGGGTGGAGCAGGAAATTCGATTTTGGGAGCTGCTGATGGGATTATTGCCTTTGATACCGATACTAATTCTTCGAGTAGCTTCCCGGGAGGAGAGGCACCTAGATTTGCGATTGATGGGGATACCGGATCAAAGTATCTGAATTTTGGTGGAGTAAACACCGGCTTCATTGTGACGCCTAGCGGAGGAGCTTCGGTTATTTCCGCGTTTACCATGACGACAGGAAACGATGCAGCGCCAAGAGACCCAAACGCTTACGTTCTCTACGGCACAAACGATGCCATTACGAGTGCTGAGAACAGTGGCGGCGACAGTGAGAATTGGGTCCGGATCCAGGGCGGAACGCTCAACCCGCCAGCTGGCCGGGGAGTTGCGTATGATTCCGAGTCGGTCGCAAACTCAACAGCCTACACTTCGTATCGCTTTGATGTGGTTGGGAATGGCGGCGATGGACTCATGCAGTTTGCGGAGATCCAATTCGAAGGCACGTTTATCCCGGAGCCAAGCTCTGCGATGTTGGCAATGCTGGGCCTTTTACCGGTCTTCAGACGCCGTCGCTAGACCTTCCGATCTTTATTTCAAGAGCATGTGGTTGATTCAGCCACATGCTCTTTTTTATTCTTCAGGGCGCTGCCAGGGGACGGAGCCACCGCGTTGGATTTGGGCGCGCATCGCCTTGGAGAGTTCGTTGAATTTTTGGGGATTCTTTTTGCGGAGGTCGGTGGCCTCAAGCGGATCGTCGTCGAGGTTATAGAGTTCCCATGGTCCGTCGGGGACGTTCTTGAGGAGCTTCCAGGGCCCGCGTCGCATGGCCCAAGAAGAGTCGCCCATGTATTTGTGATTGCCTTCGCGCCGGGTAAAGAAGACGTCGCGTTCGAAGGTTTTTTGCGTTCCGGTATTGAGGAGAGGAAGAATGGATTTTCCTTCGATGCCACCGGGTGATTTCCCACCGGCGGCTTCGAGGGCGGTGGGGAAAAGGTCCATGGTGAGGAAGGGAAATTCACTCGCTTTTCCTGCTTCGATCACGCCGGGCCAGACGGCACATGCGGGGACTTTGAGGCCGCCTTCATACATGTCTTGTTTGCCGCCGCGAAGGTTCCCGCAGTTGCCGCCGACGTTGAGTTGGCCGCCGTTGTCGGAGACGAAGATGGTGAGGGTGTTTTCCCATTGATCGTTGGCCTTGAGGGAATCGATGACCTGTCCGATACCGTGGTCGAGGTGCTCGATGAGCGCGACGAGTTTAGCGCGTCTGGCAGTGATGCCATTTTCACGGGCCTTCACTTTTTCAAACCAATCTTTGGGAGGTTGGATCGGGGTGTGGGGCGCGTTGTAGGCCAGATAGAGGAAGAAAGGGTCTTTGGCATCCTTGCGGGAGGCGAGGTAGTCCTTGGTCCATTCGGTAAAAATGTCAGTGGCGTGGCCTTTGGGATTCACCTTTTCTTTATTGAGGCGCATGTAGTGTTGTCCGTGACGGCGGTGTTGGTAGTAGTCGTCCATCATGTCGCCCAGGAAGCCGTGGAAGTAATCGAAACCGCGCGTGTTGGGGTGGGCCTCGTCATCGAGCCCGAGGTGCCATTTTCCGATGGCGGCGGTGTGGTATCCGAGAGGCTTGAGAGCTTGGGGAAGCGTAGTGGCGGAAGGGGCAAGATAGCCCCAGTTGTCTTCGGGTTTGGTCCGGATGACCCCGGGAACGCCGACGAGTTCCTGGTAGCGCCCCGTCAGGAGCGCAGCGCGGGTGGGTGAGCAGACCGGGCAGTTCGCATAGCAATTGTTGAAGCGAAGGCCCTGGGAGATGAGCTTGTCGATGTGCGGACTCTTGAGGTCCGTAGCTCCGTATGAGGAGAGATCGCCGTAGCCCAAGTCATCGACAATGATGACAAGGATGTTGGGCTTTTTGGCCTGAGCGAGAAGAAGGCTGGCAAGAAAAACGAGGATGCTTCGAATCATGGCGGGAGTATGGGAAAGGCTCCGCTATGATTGCGAGTTACTTTTTTTCTTCCGTGTGTGCTCCTCGTAAGCCGCTTGCTCTTCCTTGGTCCAGCCGAAGGAGCTGAGCTTGGTGCGGTCGAGATTTTTGAGGTGTGGTTCGTGAGCGCGTGAAGGATGGTCGGCACGGATGTAGCGCCAGTTGTTGTCGCCGAACACTTCCCGGCAGAGCTTGGCGACGGCGGGGTCGTAGTCGACAAGCTCGGCGCGTGTGTTGACGTGATTATGATCGTGATCATTGACCCGGTTGGTGCCGAACCAAGATTGCACGGCTTCAGCCCAGTATTCGTGGTGATTGGAGCCGGCATATTTTCCGGCCCAAAGGCTGCGGGCGGTCGCAGATTGGTAGGTTTTTTTGAGGCGCTCGTCGAAGGTGGGGTCGAGGTCCTCGAGGGCCATTTGGTGAATGGCGTGTGCGAATTCGTGGACGCAGATAGATTCGGCATTGTAGGGATCGCCGGGGTTGTGGAGGAGGTTTTCCTCTCCGCAGGAAACGGAGGGGCGTTGGCGGGTGGCTCCGAGCCCACGGGCGCGGCGGTTCCAGAATTCGGGTGGCGTGAGGTCGGAGTGCTCCGGGATGTCGCAGGTGCGCTCGCTGGTGGCCATGATGGAATAGCGCACTTTGTTTTTGGCGAGTTGTTTGAAAATGTCCGGCCGATTTTTGAGCATTGAGCGCATGGTGTGTTCAGCTTCCTTGAGGGCGGCGGGGTGTACTTTGTTTGAAGCGACGATGGGGAAGCCTTCGACAAGGAGAACTTGCTGGTAGTGGTCCTTGAGGTCGAATTTTTCGCGGACTTCGACTGGGATGGGTGATTGGACTGCGGCTGCGAGAGCAAGTGGCAGAGCGAGTAAGAGGTATTTCATGGCTAGTTGAAGCGGGTTGGGTTGAGGGAGGAAATATCGAGGGAGGAAGTTTCGCTGTCGACGAGTTGGGCGACGAGTTTGCCGGTGATGGGAGCGAGGGAGAGCCCCATCATGGAGTGGCCGGTGGCC